>Ga0115006_10000221_pt1 | contig 30294 bp, 28 predicted proteins | sample ArcOceMetagenome_3_FD_88943 | JGI IMG/M metagenome (GOLD analysis project Ga0115006, IMG submission 88943) | Marine eukaryotic phytoplankton communities from Arctic Ocean - Arctic Ocean- Svalbard ARC20M Metagenome | ecosystem: Environmental > Aquatic > Marine > Oceanic | place: Arctic Ocean...
AGGCGTTATTGCAATTAAAAAACCATCAGGTTGATCTTATTATCAGCGATGTGCAGATGGGTGGTATGTCAGGTTTATCATTATTAAAAAGTATTAAGAGCCAACAACTTAATTTACCTATTTTACTGATGACCGCTTATGGCACCATAGATGATGCGGTACAAGCGATGCAAAATGGCGCTTGTAACTATATTGCTAAGCCTTTTGCTCCCCAGGTGTTATTGAATATGGTGAGCCAATATATGCCTGTTAAAGTGGTTAGTCATAATGATCCTATTGTTGCCGATAAACGTTCTTTAGCACTCTTATCTTTAGCTAACAAGGTGGCTAGTACAGATGCCTCTGTTATGATTTTAGGCCCAAGTGGCTCTGGTAAAGAAGTGTTAGCACAATATGTTCATAATCGTTCAAAACGTCATAGTGAGGCTTTTGTAGCAATTAACTGTGCGGCAATTCCAGAAAACATGTTAGAAGCTACGTTATTTGGTTATGAGAAAGGTGCTTTTACAGGAGCCATACAGGCATGCCCAGGTAAATTTGAACAAGCTCAGGGCGGTACCATTTTACTTGATGAAATAACCGAAATGGACTTAGCTTTGCAAGCAAAAATATTGCGGGTTTTACAAGAGCGTGAAGTGGAACGTTTAGGTGGCCGAAAGACCATCAGCCTAGATGTACGTGTTATTGCTACCAGTAATCGTGATTTAAAAGAAGCGGTACGCGAAGGGTTTTTTCGCGAAGATCTCTACTACCGTTTAAACGTTTTTCCATTAACTTGGTTGCCGTTAGCACAACGTGTTGATGATATTCTAGTGTTGGCTGAACACCTAGTGTTAAGGCATTGTCAAAATAATGGCGATAGCGTACCAGCGTTTTCTGCTGCAGCCAAAAATAAATTAAGTACTTATCATTGGCCAGGTAACGTAAGAGAGCTTGATAATGTTATACAACGCGCTTTAATACTTCGAAGTAATAATCTTATTGAAGCCGATGATATTCTTATAGAGCACTTTGATACCGCTATTTTACCTGCCGAGCCACCTTTAGAAATTACGGAAGATAAGTTAGGCAGTGAATTAAAATTGCAAGAGCATCAAATTATTTTAGATACCTTACACGCTTGTCATGGTAGTCGTAAAGATGTGGCGGAGCGGCTAGGTATTAGCCCACGTACATTGCGTTATAAAATGGCAAAAATGCGTGATTCAGGTATGCAACTGCCCGCATAATACTTTGTTATAAATTTGTTTGTTTAGTATTAAAACCAGTTTAGTATTACTAGATTAGTATTAAAACCCGTTCAGTTGTTTTTTACTCAGCTCAGCGGGTTTCTTCGTTTTTTCTTACCCGTTTTGTACAAATAAAATCTTTTAAGCTCTTTGGCATCATGTTTGCAACCTCCAATTTATAACATTTTATACGTTAAAAAATTGACTAAAGTGAGCAACTATGGATATCAAAAGTAATTCCCTATACAGCCAAATGCAGAGTATGTCGTTGCAAGCCATGGGAAATAAGCCACCAGCAGTAAATGCTGATGACTATGGTATTGAAGGTCTATCTCAAGGTAATCCACTTAAAGTTAATGAATCGAGTAGTAACTTTGGCAATATGCTGTCACAAGCTCTAAATAACGTGAATGATTTACAACAAACTGCGGGTGATAAAAAGCGTGCCTTTGAAATGGGTGATACTAGTGTCACTTTGTCTGAGGTGATGGTGGCTTCCTCTAAATCAGGCATTGCGCTTGATGCAACCATTCAAGTTCGTAATAAATTTGTTGAAGCATACAAAGAAATTATGAGTATGCCTGTATAAAATAGCTGTCGTATTATGAAATTTTGTTAAGTGTTATTCAGAAAATAATTTAAAATATTACTTTATAATATTTCCTTAAAATAAAGCTCACATAAAATAGTACATCGGAGAAGTTAAGTGTCTGATACAAATGCAATGGTTTCGGCTGGTAGAAGTAGCGATATGCTGGTTAATGAAACGGATAATGTGGAGCTAGAAGAGCAAAAGTCAGGTTTTGCTGCTTCGTTAGGTAATGTTGATATATTGCGTCAGGTCACTATTGTGGTTGCGTTAGCTATCTGTTTGGCTATAGCGGTGTTTGTTATTATGTTAGCTAATCAACCCGAATATCGATTTTTAACAAAATTACCTACTAAACAACTTATCACTACGATGGATTTTCTTGACGCAAGCCAAGTTGAGTACCGTCAAGAAAATAATACTATTTCAGTACCTACTGAAGAATATCAAAATATTAAGTTGATGTTAGCTCGAGAGGGATTAACTGATGAGCCTTCACAAGGTGAAGATATTTTGATGAAGGATATGGGCTTTGGCGTAAGCCAACGTTTAGAGCGTGAAAGGTTAAAATTTAGTCGTGAGCAGCAACTAGCAACAACTGTAGAGCAATTACAAAGTATTAACCGCGCTAAAGTATTATTAGCTATTCCACGTGAAAGTGTCTTTGCACGACGAGAGAAAAGCCCATCCGCTACGGTTGTACTTACTATGCAACGCGGTAAAATATTATCTGAGGAAGAAGTTGATGCGGTAGTCGACATTATCGCTTCTGCTGTGCAGGGCTTAAGTCCTAATAAAGTTACGGTAACTGATCAAAATGGTCGTTTGCTAAACTCTGGCTCACAAGATTCTATTTCCTCTCGCTCGAGAAAAGAATTTGAAATTGAACAAAAACGTGAACAAGAATATATGCAGAAAATCGATAGTATTTTGATTCCTGTAGTTGGCTTGGGTAATTATACTGCGCAAGTCGATATAGCCATGGACTTTACCAATGTTGAGGAAACACAGCGTCGCTATAACTCAGATTTACCAGCACTACGAAGTGAGATGAGTGTTGAAACCAGTAATATAGGCGGTGTATTAGGCGGTATTCCAGGGGCTCTTACTAACCAACCACCAATAGATGCGGTTATTCCTGAAGACGCAGTAGGTAGCCAAAAGAAAAATATGCCCAGTAGAAAACATCTTGAGTCGACTAAAAATTATGAGCTTGATGAAGCGATTAGCCACACTAAACAACAAGCAGGTGTTGTAAGACGAGTGAGTGTGTCAGTGGCGCTCGATTATGTGGCAGCGCCAGTAATTAATTCATCTGACGCAGGTGCCAATACTTTACCAACCACTGTACCGCGTTCTGTGGCCGAAACTGCCAGTATTCGTCGGCTATTACAGGGTAGTATAGGTTTTGATTTACAGCGCGGAGATGTTCTTGAAGTGGTAACCATTCCCTTTAACCGACCAGAGTTTCCGGTTATTGCTGAATTACCACTTTGGCAGCACCCAACAGCAATTAAGTATTTTAAGTTAGCTTTATCGGCTCTGGTAATTATTGTATTAATTTTAGCTGTGGTTAAACCTATGTTGAAACGATTAATTTATCCTAATCAAACGCCTGATGATTATGGTGATAAATCGTTAGATAGTCATATTGATTTAGGTGATGAAACCATGGATATGTTAACCTCAGATTTTGATGCAGGAGCGGTTGGATTTGCTGCCGATGGTAGTTTACAGTTACCTGATCTTCACCGAGATGAAGATGTATTAAAAGCGGTTCGAGCCTTAGTAGCTAACGAACCTGAACTTTCATCGCAAGTAGTCAAAAGTTGGTTAAACGAAGATGAGTGATCAAACAGAAGTCGGCGAATTAGCTGCAGCTCCTACGGGGTTTGATGTAGATAAGTTGGAAGGTGCTGAAAAAGCAGCTATTTTATTATTGAGTTTATCTGAAGAAGATGCCGCGCAAATCCTTAAACATCTTGAACCAAAGCAAGTGCAACAAGTCGGCACTGTGATGGCTGCGATGGAAGATTTTACTCAAGAAAAAATTACCGCAGTGCATAAGTTATTTATCAATGAGATTCAGAATTTCTCAACCATTGGTTTCCAAAGTGAAGAGTTTGTTCGTAAAGCGCTAACAGCCGCGTTGGGTGAAGATAAGGCCGGTAATTTAATCGATCAAATTGTCATGGGTGGCGGTGCTAAAGGGTTAGATTCATTAAAATGGATGGATTCTAAGCAAGTTGCTAATATTATTCGAAATGAGCATCCTCAAATTCAAACTATTGTATTGTCTTATTTAGAGCCTGAGCAATCAGCAGAAATTGTTGGTCAATTTACTGAAAAAGTTAGGTTAGATTTAATGATGCGTATCGCTAATTTAGAAGAAGTACAACCTGCGGCATTACAAGAGCTCAATGAAATTATGGAAAAACAGTTTGCTGGTCAAGCAGGTGCTCAAGCAGCGAAAATGGGTGGTTTAAAAGCCGCAGCTGATATTATGAACTATCTTGAAAGCAATGTTGAGGGTATGTTGATGGACTCTATTCGTGAAAATGACGAGGAAATGAGTCAACAAATTCAAGATTTAATGTTTGTTTTTGAAAATTTAGTAGATGTCGATGATAGGGGTATGCAAGCTATTTTGCGCGAAGTACAACAAGAAGCCTTAATGAAAGCGATTAAAGGTACTGATGAAGCATTAAAAGAAAAGATTATGAGTAATATGTCTAAACGTGCCGCTGAAATGATGAAAGATGATCTTGAAGCTATGGGGCCTGTACGGATTAGTGAAGTTGAAGCGGCACAAAAAGAAATTTTATCAATTGCAAGACGTCTGTCTGATGCAGGTGAGATTATGCTTGGTGGCGGAGGCAGTGGTGATGAGTTCTTGTAAGGTAATAAAATTAAACTAACCACAGTAATTTAATCTGACTTTTACAGGTATATTAATGAAAAAATCACCCATTCGGATTATGAAAAGTGATCAAATTGAAGTCTCAGATGTTTGGCCTTTGCCCAATGTTGAACGTCAGCCTAATGTTGAGGAATCTAATAAAACAAACGCCTTTGGTAAAAAGTCTAACTGGGTTTATGAGGCACCAGAGCAAGAGAGTATTGAACCTGAACCTTTAACAGCTCAAGAGATTGAAGATATTCGTATAGCGGCGAGTGAAGAGGGCTTTAGTCAAGGAAAGGAGGAAGGTTATACTCAGGGCTTTGAAGAAGGTAAGAAGCAAGGTTATGAAGTAGGTAAAAAGCAAGGTATTGATGAAGGAACTGCAGAAGGTTTAATTAGCGGTAAAGATGCTATTGAAATGCAAGCAAATCAATGGAAATCACTAATTGAGCAGCTCCATAAACCACTTGAAAGTGTTGAACAAAATGTTGAAGAGCAGTTACTTAATTTAGTGTTACAACTCACCGAAGCAGTAGTGTTGCATGAGGCTGCAACTAACCCTGATATTTTAATGACGGCTATTACTGCTGGTATAAAAAGCTTACCTAGTAGCGATACAGAAACACAAATTAGTTTAAATCCAGAAGATATTAAAAGAGTAGAAAGGCAGTTTGGTGCTGATTATATTCTTCAACAAGGTTGGCGTTTGCTGCCCACACCTCAACTTCCACAAGGTAGTTGCCAAATAGAAAATAGTACATCGCACATTGATTTACATATGAAAGCAAGACTTAAACAAGTACTTGAGCCTTTTTTACAAGATGCTTTGCATCAAACCCCTTAATTAATATTGGTTAAATTTTTGTCAGTATTGAGGTAATTATTTTGGTTGATAGCTTACGTTTGAGCCAACGATTAACGAAAAGCCAAGAATTTATTCATGACTTTAAGGCGCCTATTGCGGGTCGTTTAGTTAGGGTTGTTGGCTTAACATTGGAAGCGGTAGGTGTAAAAGCACCTGTGGGGAGTCAATGTCTAGTTGAAACTGCGCAGGGTGAGTTGCTTGCTGAAATAGTCGGTTTCGCAAACGATATCACTTTTTTAATGCCTGAAGAAAGCTTACAAGGTGTTATGCCTGGAGCTAGAGTACTACCCTTATCTTCTCGCGCTAAAATACCGTTATCGATGGGATTATTAGGTCGTGTTATTAATGGTGTAGGTAAACCTCTTGATGGTAAAGGCCCTGTAAAATCTGATGCAAGTTACTCTCCTACTAATAAACCTATTAATCCTTTATCGCGTCGTGCGATTAAAGATGTGCTAGATGTAGGTGTTCGTTCTATTAATAGCTTTATTAGTGTTGGTAAAGGTCAGAGAATGGGACTTTTTGCTGGTTCGGGGGTCGGTAAAAGTGTACTGATGGGAATGATGACTCGTGGTACAACCGCTGATGTTGTGGTTGTTGGATTGGTAGGTGAACGTGGGCGTGAAGTAAAAGAGTTTATAGAAGAAATTTTAGGTGAAGATGGCTTAAAGCGGTCTGTGGTTGTTGCTGCACCTGCTGATAACTCGCCGCTGATGCGACTTAAAGGTTGTGAAACAGCCGTACAAATTAGTGAATATTTTCGAGATCAAGGTTTAAATGTTTTATTACTTTTAGACTCGCTGACTCGCTATGCTCAAGCACAGCGAGAAATAGCGTTAGCGGTAGGTGAGCCTCCTGCAACGAAGGGGTATCCACCGTCGGTATTTTCTAAATTGCCACAATTAGTTGAACGCGCCGGTAATGGCGGTGAAGGGCAGGGCTCTATTACTGCATTTTATACAGTACTAACTGAGGGTGATGATTTACAAGACCCTATTGCTGACGCCGCTCGAGCTATTTTAGATGGTCATGTTGTTTTATCTCGTGAGTTAGCTGATGCCGGTCATTATCCGGCAGTCAATATTGAAGGCTCAATATCACGAGTTATGCCGATGGTTACTACTGAAGAACACCAAGAGTTAGCAAAACAACTGAAGCAAATGTATGCTTTATATCAACAAAATAAAGATTTAATTGCTATTGGTGCCTACACCAAAGGTAATGATCCTAGAATTGATCAAGCGATTAACGTATTGCCAGTAATTAATTTCTTTTTACAACAAAAAATTAATGAAGTTATTCCTTACGATCAAAGTATTGCGCAGTTAAAAGAAATCATTGCTGCGGCACATGCTCATAATCAATAATTTACTAACGATCAATAATGTTGTTAAGAACGAAAGAATATTAGTTTCATGTCGGTTAATAATTTTCATCAATTATTGAGTGATTTATTGCCATATAAGGCATGTACAAAAAGGTATTAGGCATGCAACAACTTGAAACCCTCTTAAAATATGAACGAGATAATGAGAAACGTTGTGCTGATCAATTAAAAATAGCAGAAAACGAGTACCAACAAAATATTAATCGTTTGGCGGGTGTTGGCGAATACCGTCTAGAGTATATGAAGCGATTAAGTCAACGAGCTGAGAATGGTTTGGATAGCTCAACTTATAGTCATTACCATGCTTTTATTGCCAAACTTGATTCAGCCTCTGCTCAAGTTGAGATAGCCGTCACCCAAGCAAAAGCCCTGGTAGATCAAAGTAAAACAATTTGGCTTAAACAAAGACAAAAAGTAAAAGCGGTAGAGCTACTTCGTGATCAACGTCAGATAAAGTTAGCCAAAGTAGCTGAAAAAGTAGAGCAAAAAATGTTTGATGAAATAGCGACACAACAACATTTAAGACGCTCTTCACGTTAATTTTTATTTGTTTGTATTTACTGGAATGGTTATTGCTATATTTATTAAAAAGAAAAATAAGATTATTACATCAAAAATAATTAGTTATTTATATCGATGAATAAGTACTTACAAATGACAATGTCAGATGATTTACGTTAATAGGAATATTATGCAGTCACTCAATATAATAACTAATATATTACCTCAAGATACTGATTTAAAAGCTAAAGAATATTTAGGAATAAGGAATGACTTCGATAAAAAAACGAGCTTTTCACATTTAGTAAATCAACATGTTGACTCAGAAAAGAGAATAAGTGACAACAAAAAACAAACTAATATTGACGATTTCAATTTGATAAACAGCCGGAAAACTCTTGCCGCTTCTGAACAAATTGAACAGCTAAATCATAAAGGTGCTGAAAAAGATGAGTTGAGTGATCAAGCTATTGAAGATTCTAGTTTGAATGATACTGGTGAAACGCTATTAAATATCAATAATATTGATACTTTTAATGAAGCACCTGTATCTATTGATAAAGAATTAAAGTCTTCAGAACAATTTATGACCCTGCTTTATAAAAGCGATAAAGCATTAACTTCAACTGTGACTTTTTCAAATTTGAACGTTGGTGAGATGGATAATGATAATTTGTCAGAAGTTGATGTAGCTATTGCCAACCCATTGAAAAATCAATTGTCACTTAAATCGGGCGTTCCTATTTTAACCGCTGATATCCCGGATAATCCTGGTAATGTAATTAAGTCTGGCGTTCATAATTTATCAAATGGAGATAACCAGTTAGGCTCTGCTAATAATATGAGTGATAAGTTAATAGAAGATTCTGTGGGTACAAAATCAACTCAACTTAACGAAAAATTAATGCCTTTAGAAAAAATGCAACTTAATAGTAAGCATCATATTAATAGTGATGAAGCCAAACCTCACGCCTCTTTTAATACAGCTAACAACCTTTATACCAATACTGAGAAACTGACTGCTAATGGACAATTTACTAAAGTTAGTGAAACCGATAATACTAATGAGCAATTAAATAGTAATAAAAAAGTTATTCTGGTTGATTTAGCTGACCAAAAATCCCCTATGAAATTATCAATAAGACAAGCTAATCAAGATTTTTTGAAAAACTCAGATTTAATGACTAGTAACAAGGTTTTGCCTAATAAAGAAAATCATCTCGAAAATAGTCATACTGGTAAAAGTTTAAATCAGCCGTCGGACTCAGAAGTTGTTAATGATTCTCTATTTTTGCAGCAATCTAATAGTAAAGAAGATAGTAAAGAAGGCAGTAAAGAAGAGGTGGCTAGTTTAAATCGAAATAATCATCCTTCGGTTGATACAAAATCTACAACGAGTAAACCTCAAGGCTTACCAAAAGATTTAGTCTTAAACAATAAGATCGTTTCTGACAGTGGCTTGTATAATTTATCGCAACCAATAACTGAAGTTAGCCAACAGAGCCAACAGGCTAACATGATTACTAATAAAACGATTAATAGCCCTGATACATTGTCAAAACAGGTGCTGAAAAATATAGTTGAACCAAAGCAATTGCTTGAAAATAATGAAGAAAATTTAATAGAACATTTTGACGAGACTCTTTCATTAGATGTTGATAATGTATTTTCTATGAATAAAACAATATCAGACATTAAGCCGATCAATACTTTTTCTGATAACGCTAATACTCGATTCAGCCAAGATGCACAATCTCAAACAAACCAGATATTACAAAGCAAACAAACTAATGAAGCCTACTTAGCTCACCAGGTGTCTGAAACTCTAAACCATAATTTAGCCAGTGATACAGCACACATTCAAAAAAATAATGTGCAACTACAACAAGAAACTATTGCTATTTTTAGAAAAGATTTTGCTGATGCAGTGAAAGATAAGGTGTTAGTTATGATTAATCAAAAGCTACAACAATTTGATATAACCTTAGATCCGCCTGAATTTGGTAATATGCAGGTGCGTGTTAATTTACAAGGTGAACAAGCCTCAGTAAATTTTGTTGTTCAAAACCAACAAGCGAAAGAAGCCCTTGAGCAAAATATGCAAAAATTGAAAGATATGTTGGCAGAGCAAGGTGTTGATGTTGGTGATGCAAATGTCGACCAAAAAAATCAAGGAGAGCAAAACTCTCAGGGTGACAGTTTTGTTAGTAGCGAATTAACTAACGATAATGGTGTTAGTGAAGGTGAACAAGTATTTAGCGCAGATTTGTTTAATTCTTCTGCAACAGCAATAGATTATTATGCGTAATTAATTAAAATCAAACCTAGAAAATCAAAACACATTGGCTCTAAGGCTATTCAAGGCTTTAGTCTTCTAATATACTTATGTTATTAATTAGTTACTAACTATTATAATATTGATATAGACCTATTTAAAAGGATTCTCATGGCAGAAGATAAAAATAAAGAAGCTGAAAAAGAGTTGCAGTTAGATGAAGCCAGTAAAAAGAAAAAAAAGCTTTATATAATAATCGGTTCGATTATTTTAGTGCTGACATTATGTATTATTAGCTACTGGTTATTATTTTCTAGTAGTGACGCTACTGTTAATAGTCAAAACAATAGTCAAAACAATAGTCAGATAACTACTGGGTCAATGCCAACGGACTCTCAAAGTAACGATAAAGCTGTTAAGGTTGGTTCAGCACTTTATGTGCCTATGCCAAGACCTTTTAGATTTAATATTCCTGGTGCTGCACGAGACCGTTTTGTAGAAATTAGAGTACAATTGATGGTTAGGGGTAGCGATAATGATGAAAATGCAAAAAAACATATTCCGTTAATAGAAAGTACTTTATTAAACGTTTTTTCCCGAGCTAATGCTGATGATTTAGCGACCAGTGCAGGTAAAGCCTCACTGAAACAAAAATCGCTTAATGCAGTACAAAAAGTGATGACCGAAATTGAAAATAATAAAACTATTGAGAAAGTACTTTTTACTGGTTTTGTTATGCAATAAGTAAATAAGATAACGAGAGTGATTTTAACCTGTCAGTAAGATTCCATTATGATGAAAGAGATTATTGAGTGAGCGATTTACTATCCCAAGACGAAATTGATGCTTTATTACATGGTGTTGATGATGTTGAAGAAGAGGACATAATTGAGGATGTTGTTGAATCACCTGACGGCACCACCGATTATGATTTCTCTTCACAAGATCGTATTGTCCGCGGTCGAATGCCAACGTTAGAAATGGTCAATGAACGTTTCGCTCGTCATATGCGAATTAGTCTATTTAACATGATGCGTAGAACCGCTGAAGTGTCTATTAACGGCATTCAAATGATAAAGTTTGGTGAATATATTCACACGTTGTTTGTGCCAACTAGTTTGAATATGGTACGTTTTAGGCCATTAAAAGGTACTGCTCTAATTACCATGGAAGCCCGCTTAGTTTTCATTCTTGTCGATAATTTTTTTGGTGGTGATGGCCGCTATCATGCCAAGATTGAGGGGCGCGAGTTTACGCCAACTGAGCGAAGAATCATTCAAATGTTATTAAAACTTATTTTTGAAGATTACAAAGAGGCTTGGTCACCTGTGATGGATGTGTCTTTTGAATACTTAGACTCAGAAGTAAACCCTTCTATGGCAAATATTGTTAGTCCTACTGAAGTCGTCGTGATTAGTTCATTTCATATTGAATTAGATGGTGGCGGTGGTGATTTTCATATTGCCTTGCCTTACTCTATGCTTGAACCTATTAGAGAGTTGCTTGATGCCGGTGTACAAAGTGATAAAGAAGACACTGACATGCGATGGTCAAAAGCACTTCGTGACGAAATTATGGATGTACCAGTTAGCGTCAATACAAAGTTTATTGAGGTAGATATTCCCTTAAGTCAAGTGATGGAGTTACAAGCAGGCGATATTATTCCAATTGAAATGCCTGAGCATATTACAGTGTTAATTGAAGATCTTCCAACATACAGAGCTAAACTTGGCCGAAGTAGAGATAATATTGCATTGAAAATTGAATCAAAAATTAAGCGACCAGAGTCAGCTAAATCTGAATTAACTATTTTAACTAAAGGTGGTAAGCGCCTAGATAGTGACGCAGAAATTCACCTATTAGAAGATGACTTATAATTAAATTAAGTTTATCAATATAAAATATATTAAATTGAGGCCATTGGTATGAGTAACGAGAAAGATGAAGATTTGAGTATGTGGGATGAAGCGCTTGATGAGCAAGCTGAAGCAAGTGCTGCTAAAACCGTTGAGTTAGAAGAATTAACTGAAGATGATAATCCAATTAGCGGTGATGAAAAACGTAAGCTCGACGCTATTTTAGATATTCCAGTGACTATTTCAATGGAAGTAGGTCGAAGTAATATTAGTATTAGAAATTTATTACAGTTAAACCAAGGGTCTGTAGTTGAATTAGATCGCGTCGCAGGTGAGTCACTTGATGTTTTAGTTAATGGTACCTTAATTGCCCATGGTGAAGTTGTTGTAGTCAACGATAAGTTTGGTATTCGCCTTACAGACGTTGTGAGTCAAGTTGAACGTATCAAAAAACTTAAATAAACAGATTGCGTTCACATTTACTAAATGACTTGAGATTAATATGACAATGGCCCTTCAAATTATTCGTACATTTTTAATATTGAGTGGATGTTTTTTTTCGACTATTATTCTTGCCCAAGACGCTATTGTTGAGAAGGAAAAGATAATAACTACTACTCTTAAGCTAGCAAACAAAGAAATGTCAACGACTGAGTCAGTAAAAGTAAATCAATCTCAACAATCTAACCATTTAACTCAAAGTCCTGCTTTAGTTGAAACTCCCATTGAATTAAATGATCAGTTAATTCAGTCTGTTGAAACAAAACCTATCAATAATGTTACGACTAAAGATACCCCGCAAGTAGGCAAGCATGTGATGGCGAATATGAATGCTAGTAGTATGATTGTATCTTTATTAATGGTGTTGGTGTTAATTGTTATTTGTGCTTTTATACTTAAACGTTTTAACTTGGTTCAACAGGGGGGTAGTCAACTAAAAGTCGTTGCTAGTTTGTCATTAGGCTCAAAAGAACGGGTGATTGTTGTTCAAGTTGGAGATCAACAATTTGTTTTAGGTGTAACATCACAACAAATAAACTTGCTTGAAAAATTGTCTGAACCTTTAGCTACCAATATGCAAAATACTATCCCTTTACCAAAAAGTGTGTTGTCTCTTTTATCATCGAAAAAGTCATAACAGCCAAAAAAATAATTTTGATATACAAAATTTTATTGTCAATTAAGAATTAGTTTGTTTACAGGAATACCTTTAAATCATGAAAAAAAATGTATTATTTATCCTCACAACACTAATTTTATTAGGCTTTAGTTTTGCTACTTCAGCAGAGGATTTGTCGTTATCGGCATTAACACTGACCACTAATCCTGACGGTTCGCAGGAGTATTCAGTAAATTTACAAATTTTAATTTTTATGACTGCGCTTGGTTTTATTCCAGCGGCAGTGATAATGATGACATCATTTACACGTATCGTTGTGGTGATGGCTATTTTAAGACAGGCATTTGGCTTGCAGCAAACGCCATCAAATCAGGTGATTATTGGTTTGACTCTATTTATGACACTTTTCATTATGACTCCAGTTTATAACCAAATTGATAAAACAGCTATTCAGCCCTATCTGTCTGAACAACTGACGTCTGGTGAGGCTTTTGAGTTAGGCAAAGTGCCATTACGTGCCTTTATGTTAGAACAAACTCGTATAAAAGATCTTGATACTCTTGCAGAAATGGCTGGGATTGTTGCGGTTGATAACCCAACAGATTTACCCATGACAGTTATTATTCCAGCGTTTATTATTAGTGAATTAAAAACCGCTTTTCAAATTGGTTTTATTTTGTTTATTCCTTTTTTGATTATTGATCTTGTCGTCGCCAGTATTTTGATGGCAATGGGAATGATGATGCTTTCGCCAATGATTGTTTCCTTACCGTTTAAGCTCATGCTCTTTGTGTTAGTTGATGGCTGGAATTTAGTCATTGGTACTATTGCTACAAGTTACGGTCTAGGTAATTAGTAGTAAATTAATGTAATGCAAACAAACTTAGTTAAGTAAGAGGCGTTTATGGGTCCAGAAATATACATAGATATGCTTGGTGATGCCTTGTTACTGGTGATAATTTTGGTATGCGCTATTATTCTTCCTAGTTTAGCAGTGGGTTTAATGGTGGCCGTATTTCAAGCAGCAACCTCAATTAATGAACAAACATTAAGCTTTTTACCGCGATTAATTGTTACCTTGCTGGCCTTAATTATTGGGGGCCATTGGTTAGTACAAAAGCTAATGGATTATACCATTCGTTTAATTGCTAGTATTCCTAGTGTGATTATTTAGTTATGAGCTCAAATACATCAGTAAATAGGTTTGTTTAATGGAATTTACTGAGTCTATTATTAACCAATATATGGCTGATTTTATTCTACCATTTAGTCGCGTTTCAGCATTAATTATGACGATGATAGGTTTTAGTGCTAAAACCATCCCTGGGCGGGTAAAATTATTTTTGTGTTTGAGTATTACTATTGCTGTTATGCCCGCTATTCCTTCTTCGACAGTTCCTCAATTATTGTCATTTGATACTTTTATATTAGTTGGTCAGCAAACCATTATTGGGGTAATGCTAGGGTTTGTGACCATTATGGTGGTAAATACCTTTACGTTAGCTGGCCAAATTATAGCAATGCAATCTGGTTTGGGGTTTGCTTCCTTAGTTGACCCCGCTAGTGGTATGAATGTACCTGCTATAGGACAGTTTTTTTTAATCCTGTCTTCATTATTATTTTGGGTAATGGATGGTCATCTTGCTTATCTTCAATTTGTTGTAGCTAGTTTTGATACTTTACCTATTCCTACCGACAACCTATCAAGTATTAAATATCGAGAAGTTGTTGAGTGGGGTAGTTGGATGTTTGCTACGGCATTATCGCTCGCACTTGCACCAATTACTGCTATGCTGTTAATTAATTTTTCGTTTGGCATTATGACACGTGCAGCACCTCAACTTAATATTTTTGCTATTGGTTTCCCTATCACCATGATGGCTGGTTTGTTAATTATGTGGTTAACCTTTGGTAATTTTTTTACTCACTTTGAATTACAGTGGCAACGAGCTCTTGATTTTAGTTGTTACCTCATTGATTGTCAGGTGACCTAAATGGCAAGTTCGGATAGTGGTGAAAAAAGTGAAGAGCCGACCGCAAAAAAGCTCAGTGATGCCCGTAAAAAAGGTCAAATTGCACGTTCAAAAGATTTAGGAACATTTTTCGTACTTGTTGGTAGTGCTTGCGCTATGTTAATTGTAGGTAATGCCTTAGCATCTTCTATGTCTAAAATGATGGCTCATATGTTTAGTATTAGTCGTGCAGAGGCGATGGACGTTAACGCTTTATTTAAGGTAATTAATGACGGTATATATCAAATTATACCTTCATTATTGTGGATTTTTTTTATTGTTATGTTGGCCGCATTTATTGGTAATACTTTATTGGGTGGGATGAGTTTTTCAACTGAAGCAATGGCCCCTAAAGCTAGTAAATTATCACCAATTGCAGGCTTTAAACGTATGTTTGGGGTACAAGCAGCGGTAGAGTTAGTAAAGTCAATTTTAAAGTTTTTCGTAGTGTTTATTGTCGCTTTTTTATTATTAAGTGGTTTGTTTGAAGAAATTTTAGGTTTAAGTCGTGAAACTATCCCGACCAACTTTGGTCATGCCATTAGTATGTTACAGTGGATGTTTTTGGTACTAGCACTGTCAATTGGTATTATTGTCGTCATTGATGCGCCCTATCAAGTATGGAATCACACCCGCCAATTAAAAATGACAAAGCAAGAGGTTAAGGATGAGCATAAAAATACAGAAGGTAGTCCTGAAATAAAAGGTCGTATTCGACGAACTCAATATGAAATGTCACAGCGACGAATGATGCAAGATGTGCCAGACTCAGATGTTGTGATTACTAATCCAACTCACTATTCTATCGCACTTAAATATGATGCTACTGTAGGTGGAGCGCCAGTTTTATCGGCTAAAGGTATTGATGAAATGGCTTTACATATTCGTACTATTGCCAAAGAACATCAAATAGAAATTATTCAATCGCCAGCCTTGGCTCGTTCTCTTTATTATACCGCCGAAGTAGGCGATGATATTCCTGAAGAGTTATTTGCTGCTGTTGCGCAAGTGTTAGCCTTTATATTTCAGCTTAATGAGCATAAAAAAGGTAAAGCAAAGAAGCCAATCCCTGTCGCTAAAAACCTACCAATTCCAGATTCCTTCAAGTATTAGTCAATACATCACCACTCACCTTTAACAGCATATGTAAGCAATGATAAGTAAATAAATATTTAAGTCTTTTTGGTGTAAAAATTGCTAGTTACAGTTATCTGTCAAAAAAACACTATAAACTTTATATGCAATTAGCTAGTTATTTTAACCAATTTGATAAGTCAAACTTAAGACATTTAACCGGTTTAGGTACGCCACTCTTAGTTATGGCTGCATTAGGTATGATCATTCTACCTATGCCAGCATGGTTGCTAGATATTTTATTTTCTTTCAATATTGCCTTATCTTTAGTGGTGTTATTGATCACTGTTTATACACTAAAACCACTAGACTTTGGTTCATTTCCGGCAGTTTTGTTAGTCGCAACTATATTAAGATTAGCACTTAATGTGGCAAGTACTCGTGTTGTTTTACTTGAAGGTCATGAAGGTCCTGGAGCTGCAGGTAAAGTTATTGAGGCGTTTGGCTCTGTTGTTATTGGCGGTAATTATGCAGTAGGTCTGATTGTTTTCCTTATTTTAATCATCATAAACTTTGTGGTAGTCACCAAAGGTGCTGGCAGAATAGCTGAGGTAACGGCTCGCTTTACTCTTGATGCTATGCCCGGTAAACAAATGGCAATTGATGCCGATTTAAATGCTGGTTTTATTACGCAAGAGCAAGCTAAAGCAAGAAGAACAGAAGTGACCAGTGAAGCTGATTTTTATGGTTCTATGGATGGGGCGAGTAAATTTGTTAAGGGTGATGCAATCGCTGGTATTTTGATTTTATTCATTAATATTGTTGGCGGTTTTATTATTGGTATGGTTCAACATGACTTGTCTTTTGACCGTGCGGTTGAAATTTATACTTTGTTGACTATTGGTGATGGTTTAGTTGCACAAATTCCTGGATTATTATTATCGATTGGTACAGCCATTGTCGTGACTCGCCAAAATACCTCTCAAGATATGGGTGAGCAAGTTAGTAGTCAGTTAGGGCAAGAGAAATCTTTGTACATAGCTGCTGGTGTTATGTTTGTTATGGGTGTTATTCCTGGCATGCCTCACTTCGTGTTTTTATTATTTTCGGCCATTATTGCGGCAAGTGCCTTTTTTGGCGCAAAAAATAAAGTGAACAAACTCATTGAATTTGAAAAGTTAGCACATGATGAACAAGTTCAACACCTACAAAAAGAAGAAGAGGTAAAAGAGCTAGATTGGGATGATGTTAATCATGTGGATGTAATAGGTCTTGAGATTGGTTATCGTTTAATACCTCTGGTTGATAAAGCCCAAGGCGGTGAATTACTTAACCGTATTAAAGGCGTTCGTAAAAAATTATCACAAGAGTTTGGTTTTTTAGTGCCTGCTGTCCATATTCGCGACAATTTAGATTTAGACCCAAATAGTTATCAAATTTCTTTAATGGGCGTTGTAGTTGGTAATGCTGAAATTAGACATGAACAAGAGCTAGCAATTAATCCTGGGCAAGTGTTTGGTTCATTGGAAGGGGTTACCACCAAAGATCCTGCTTTTGGTTTGGAAGCAACATGGATTAATCAAAACCAACGAGAGCAGGCTCAAACCTTAGGTTACACAGTGGTAGATGCCTCAACGGTATTAGCGACACATCTCAGTCAAATCTTAACGAATAATGCAGCGCAGTTACTTGGCCACGAGGAAGTACAAAATTTATTAGATATGCTAGCCAAAAGCTATCCTAAACTGGTCGAAGGTTTTATCCCCGAAACATTAACGCTTGGTACCGTTGTTAAAGTATTGCAAAGTTTAATGAATGAAGGCGTTGCTGTAAGAGACATGCGTTCGATAGTTCAAACCCTTGTTGAATACGGACCTAAAAGTCAAGACGCTGAAGTACTAACTGCTGCTGTAAGGATTTCGCTTAGGAGATTTATAGTGCAGGACCTTGTGGGTAACGCGCAAGAAATACCCGTCATAACTTTGTCTCCAGAACTGGAACAGATGTTGCATCAATCAATGCAGATGGCCGGAGATGATGGTGCGGGTATAGAACCTGGTTTAGCTGAGCGTTTGCAGCAATCATTAACTGAAGGATCTAGCCAGCAGGAAATGGCTGGAGAAACGCCAATATTATTAACGTCAGGAATTTTACGACACGTTTTAGCTAAATTTGTTAAATATTCAATTCCAAGCTTACGTGTTATTTCTTATCAAGAAATACCTGACGATAAACAAATTAAAATTGTTAGCGCCATAGGGCAATAACAGATTATAAAGTGATGTTAGACCAATTATTACTAAGTGAAGAGGCTTGATATGAAAATTAAACGTTTTGTTGCCAAAGATATGCGAACAGCACTAGCTCAAATTAAAGAAGTACTGGGTGTTGACGCTGTAATTATGTCTAATAAAAAAATTCCTGAGGGAGTTGAGCTAATGGCAGCAGTCGATTATAACCATGTAAACTCAACCTCTCAATCTCAAGAAACTCCCGATTCTCCCAAGCAAGGACAATCTCGAACGATTAGTGGGCGTGAGATCAGTAATGATGTTGTTAGCATAGGACAAAATAACTCAACTTTACTAAATCCAGTAGTACAAAATCATAATCAAGTATCGCCACAAGTAGAGCCTTCAGATTCATTGTCGGCGCTATTGAATCGTCAAGTGCAACAACCAATTGAACCTTCTGAGTCAGTAACAAATATCTCCTCACAAAGCTCTATTGAGCAGCAATTAAAAAACTTTACTGATCGTTTAAGTAATCCAAAGATTGAACAGCAACCTGATGGTAATTTACGTAACACAATTCATAATAGTGAAGTCGCTTTTGATGACGCCATCACTGCCAATCAATTAAATCAATCAGATCACGTTAGAGAGGCTAGTTTAAAGGTAAATGAAGTTAGCAATCCAACATTAGCTGACTTTGAAAAAATACAAGTAGAAATGGCGTCAATTCGTTCATTGTTAGAACACCAAGTTTCTGGTTTGATGTGGCAAGATATGGCACAAAAAGCTCCTCAACGTGCCGTGTTAGTGAATCGTTTATTAAAATTGGGTTTGACGGATCAAATTGCTGACCAAATTGCTGGTTATGTAACTGAACAAGTTGATGACGAACAAGCTTGGGAACAGGCTAAAAAATTCATTGCAAAACAGATAAATACTACACAAAATGATATAATTACAAGAGGTGGTGTTGTTGCATTAGTCGGTCCTACAGGTGTCGGGAAAACAACAACTGTAGCTAAGCTTGCGGCTGGTTTTGCTCAAGTTCATGGTCGAGATAGTGTTGCACTTATTTCAACCGATACTTTCCGCATATCTGGTTTTGAGCAGTTATCTACCTATGGTAAAATAATTGGATGTCAGGTAAGTATCGCCAAAGACAATAATTCATTAAATGTATTACTTCAACAGTACGCCCATAAAAAATTAATACTTATTGATACAGCAGGAATGGGGCAAAGAGATATTAGACTCGCGGAACAATTGACATCACTGGTTTCAAATGCAAGAGTAAGAATAAGAAGTTATTTAGTCTTAGCAGCAAATGCTCAACAAGGCGTTATGCAAGAAAATGTAGAGCGTTTCAAACGAGTGCCATTATCAGGTTGTATATATACAAAACTTGACGAAAGTATTAGCATTGGCGAAATTATTACAACGTCGATTCAAAATGGCTTACCAATAGGTTATCTTACTGATGGACAAAGAGTTCCAGAAGATATTAAGGTTGCAAATGCTGAGAAATTAGTTACTCTTGCTGATAAGATGGCTATGATGGCATTTAACAATAATGCTAGCACATTGCGACCTATGCCTTTAGCACCTACCGCTGTTATGTAAAAACTTCATAATAACAGGTAGATACAATTAAAAGTAAGAGTTTAATGATAGATCAAGCGAGCGGTTTAAGAAAGATGCAAGATGTACAACAAGTCAAAGTTGTTGCTGTTTCAGGGGGTAAAGGAGGGGTAGGCAAAACAAATACTTCTTTAAACACTGCTATTGCTCTTGGTCAACAAGGTAAGAGAGTTTTGGTTCTCGATGCTGATTTAGGTTTAGCCAATGTTGATGTGATGCTTGGTTTGCGTGTTAAACGAAACTTATCGCATGTATTATCTGGTGACTGTGAATTAGATGATATAATCATAGATGGTCCAGCGGGAATTAAGATTATACCCGCAACTTCAGGCTCACAATCTATGGTTGACTTAACCCCATCCGAGCATGCCGGCTTAATAAGAGCTTTTAGTGAAATGAAGACTCAATTTGATGTACTCATTGTTGATACTGCAGCTGGTATTTCAGATATGGTGTTGAGTTTCACCCGTGCTGCTCAAGATATTATGTTAGTTGTCTGTGATGAGCCCACCTCTATTACTGATTGTTATGCTTTAATGAAATTACTTAGCCGTGATCACGGGGTCTTCAAGTTTAAAGTAGTCGCGAATATGGTAAGAAGTGCCAAAGAAGGTCAACAATTATTCTCTAAGCTAACTAAGGTGACAGATCGTTTCCTCGATGTAGCGATTGAGCTCGTTGCAGTTATACCATTTGATGAAAACATGAGAAAATCTGTTCGAAAGCAGAAAGTCATCGTTGAAGCTTATCCACAATCACCAGCAGCGTTAGCCTATACTGATTTAGCTAAAAAACTAAGTGAATGGCCGGTTCCTAAGCAAGCGTCTGGTCATCTAGAATTTTTTATTGAAAAACTTCTAACTAACTAAAGAAATCAACGGGTTTATACTTTCTTTTATAACAGAGATATTACGTGGTAATAGCCAATAGCTACAATAATCAAATTGATAAAACGGTATTGTTTGAGCAACATTCTGTTTTAGTAAAACGAATAGCTTACCACCTATTGGCAAGGTTACCTGCAAGTGTTCAAGTTGATGACCTAGTACAATCTGGCATGATAGGTTTATTTGAAGCGGCTAATAATTTTGATAATAGTAAGGGTGCAAGTTTTGAAACCTTTGCAGGTATTCGAATTCGTGGTGCTATGTTAGATGAAATGCGTCGCGGAGATTGGACTCCTCGTTCTGTACATAAAAATAGTCGTATGATTAGCGAGGCAATTAAACAACTTGAAGCTCAATATGGTCGTGATGTTACAGATATAGAAGTTGCTGATAAATTAGGTATTTCTCTTAATACCTATCATCAAATATTGGGTGAGGTAAGTACAGGGAAAATTTTAGGTATTGATGATTTAGGTGTGAGTGAAGACACAATAAGACCTAATGAAAATAACCTTAGTGATGATCCTTATGAGACAATTGAACAGGGAGCTTTTAAAAAAGGCTTAAGTCGATGCATTAAGACTTTACCAGAGAGAGAAGCTTTAGTACTGTCACTGTATTATGATGAAGAATTGAATTTACGAGAAATTGGACAAGTTCTCGAAGTAAGTGAATCTCGTGTTAGCCAAATTCATAGTCAAGCCATGCACCGTTTAAAGTCTCGAATGCATGATTGGCAAGGTTAGCTCAATTAGTTTCTAGTTATTGTTGATAGTATATTTACTATTATTTGTTGTACAGTAATCGAAAAAATATATTAATTTTGAATGTTTCGCCGGAGGGTGCCTTGGATAAAAATATGAAAGTGCTTGTTGTTGATGATTTTTCAACGATGAGACGAATAGTGAAAAATTTGTTACGAGATTTGGGTTTTACTAACATTCAAGAAGCTGATGATGGCAGTACCGCTTTACCTATGCTTCAAGGTGGTGATTTTGATTTTGTAGTAACAGATTGGAATATGCCTGGAATGCAAGGTATAGATTTACTAAAAGCAATTAGAGCTGATGTAAACCTTTCGCATATTCCAGTGTTATTAATAACTGCAGAAGCTAAAAAAGAACAGATTGTTATGGCTGCTCAGGCTGGTGTAAATGGTTATATTGTCAAACCATTCACCGCTGCAACATTGAAAACCAAGTTAGATAAAATTTTTGAGCGTTTAGCTTAATATTATCGCTTTAGTTGACGACAATGTAGTTAGCTAAATTAAGATATTTATATATCCTATCGAGGACTTTTTATGAGTAAAGCTATGACAGGGCGTATCTCATTAGAGCAAGCTAAATCGCTGGTTTTATTTTTAGAGTCTGGTCAACAAGAGGCAGCTGATGCCGTAGTTGCTGAGATTCAGAACCCGATTAATTCAGAACTATTTGCTGAAATCGGTAAATTAACCCGACAGCTTCATGATTCTTTGACAAACTTTCAACTAGATTCGCGATTAAACGATTTAGCAACAGCAGACATTCCCGATGCTAAAGAACGTCTCAATTACGTTATTACTAGCACAGAAGAAGCTGCTAATAAAACCATGGATGCAGTTGAGGCTATATTTCCTGTTGTTGATACTATTGCTGAGCAAGTTCAAGCCATCAACCCAGGCTGGACTAAACTTATGAATAATAAGTTAGACCTTAAAGATTTCAAATTATTGTGCTTAGATATCGATACTCTCCTTAAAAATACGGGTAAAGAGACTCAACATATTCACCGGTTAATGACAGATGTGTTGATGGCTCAAGACTTCCAGGATTTAACCGGTCAGGTTATTCGTAAAGTTATTGAACTTGTTAGAGAAGTAGAAGATAGTTTAATTAACATGTTAACTGCTTTTGGTATATCAGCAGAATCTATGCAAAAAAAATCGTATCCAAAATTAGGTGATAACTTAGTTGAAGGGCCGATCGTAAATACTGAAAGTAGAGATGACGTAGTAGAAGATCAAGATGATGTTGATGACCTACTATCAAGCTTAGGATTTTAATGGGAGTTACTGCATGTCTTTTGAAGCAGATGAAGAAATTTTACAGGACTTTTTAGTTGAAGCGGGTGAAATCTTAGAGTCGCTCTCAGAAGAACTGGTTGAACTTGAAAATGATATTGATAATGCAGATTTATTAAATTCAATTTTTCGAGGCTTTCATACAGTGAAAGGTGGAGCTGGATTTTTAAGTTTAGCTGAGTTAGTTGATGTCTGTCATGGTGCAGAAAATATTTTTGACCTTTTACGAACAGGTAAAAGGTCAGTTAATTCTGAATTAATGGATACAATTCTTTCAGCACTTGATACTGTAAATGACATGTTTGTACTGGTTCAAAATAAAGAGCCATTATCGCCAGCTGCACCCAGTTTACTAGCAGAGTTAGAAAGGTTAAGTCAACCAGAAACGGATGTGGTTGTTGAACAATCAGTTACTAATTCTGTTGATAGTTTTGCCTCAGAATCTGACGATGAACCAGAAAGCAATGATGAGATGAGTGAAGATGAATTTGAACGTTTATTAGATGAACTTCATGGCTCTGGTGCAGTTTCAGTATCACCTTCTACCAGTAATGATTCACTTTCAAAGGTTGATAATACCAATCCTATTGCTAGTTCAGATAGCGGTAGTAATGAAATTTCTGATGATGAGTTTGAGTCTTTATTAGATGAATTGCATGGTCAAGGAGCTTTTTCTGCAGATGTTACGGTTTCTACCAATTCTAATGTAATTAACGCGAGTGAAGATATTGATGATTTAGAATTTGAAAAGCTATTAGACGAGCTTCATGGTAAGGGGAATGCTCCAAAAGCTATCGACGAATCAATTGTTGTGACTACCCAAGCAGATGTACAGTCTAACGCTAATAACATTGAAAAACCACAATCTATTCAAAAAATAACGCCGGCTAATAAAACTGTTATTAACAAACCTAATACGATTACCCCTAAAAAACCTCAAGAAAAAGCGACGACTAAAAAACCAGCTCAAACGCCTGTAAGTCAGGGAGAAACAACTGTTCGTGTTGATACTAAACGATTAGACCAAATAATGAATATGGTTGGTGAGTTAGTATTGGTTAGGAATAGATTAACGAGTTTAGGTTTAGTTTCTGATGATGAAGATTTGAATAAAGCGGTCACCAATTTAGATGCAGTCACAACTGACTTGCAAGGTGCTGTAATGCAAACACGTATGCAGCCAATTAAAAAAGTATTTGGTCGTTTTCCTCGTGTAGTTCGTGATTTAGCGCGAAGTTTAAACAAAGATATATCACTTATTTTAGAAGGTGAAGAAACCGATTTAGATAAAAACTTAGTTGAGGCTCTTGCTGATCCGCTGGTTCATTTAGTAAGAAATTCAGTTGATCATGGTATTGAATCACCAGAAGTACGTGAGTCTATGGGGAAATCGAGACAAGGTACTGTGTTATTGTCAGCATCTCAAGAGGGGGATCATATTCTGTTGACTATCAAAGATGATGGTGCAGGTATGGATGCTGAAAAGTTAAAAAATATAGCCATTGAACGCGGCGTTCTTGATGAAGATGCCGCTACTCGAATGCCAAATAAGGAAGCCTTCAGTCTAATATTTGCTCCAGGGTTTTCGACAAAAACAGAAATATCTGAAGTGTCTGGCCGGGGCGTCGGTATGGATGTAGTTAAGACTAAAATTACTCAACTTAATGGTACAGTCAATATAGACTCTGAGTTAGGTGTAGGTACAGTACTTGAAATAAAAGTACCACTAACCTTAGCAATTTTACCAACCCTCATGGTAATAATTGGAAAGCAAACCTTTGCTTTACCGCTTGCAGCAGTTAATGAAATCTTTCACTTAGATTTATCTAATACCAACAGTGTCGATGGGCAATTAACTATAATTGTCAGAGAAAAAGCTATTCCGTTATTTTATTTAGACCAATGGTTAATTCGAGACTTTGTAGACAAGCCCCGCGATAAAGGCCATGTAGTTATTGTACAGTTAGGTAATCAACAAGTAGCTTTTGTAGTAGATAGCTTGATTGGACAAGAAGAAGTGGTAATTAAACCGTTGGATAGATTGCTTCATGGAACACCTGGTATGGCGGGTGCCACAATTACTAGTGACGGTGGTATTGCTTTGATTTTAGATATAGCCAGTATGTTAAAGTTTTATGCAAAAAAATCAGTTATAAATAAAAAGCTTAGAAGCTAATTCGTATAGATTATAGTTTTAAAAAATATAAAAATATAAAAATATAAAGATTACGAATCGAAATGATATTAATATCCGTTGGAAAAGTTGAGAAATTAAATGGCCTATAAGGTACTTGTTGTAGATGATTCAAGCTTTTTTAGACGAAGAGTCACTGACATACTAAATAAAGATCCAAAGTTAAATGTGGTTGATGTAGCTGTTAATGGCCAAGATGCTGTAGACAAAGCCATATTATTAAAACCTGACGTTATCACTATGGATATTGAAATGCCGGTACTAAATGGTATTGATGCCGTAAAAAAAATAATGGCTCAATCACCGACCTCTATTTTAATGTTTTCTTCGTTAACCCACCAAGGCGCTAAAGCTACATTAGAGGCTTTAGATGCAGGTGCATTAGATTTTTTACCAAAGAAGTTTAGTGAAATTGCCAAAACAACCGATGAAGCCGGGAGCCTTTTACGTCAGCGTGTTGTTGAAATAGCTAGGAAGTCTGTTTCATCAAAATCAAAAAACTACATTCGTTCTAATCCTAGTATTACCAAGCAGATAAACAAAACCTCATCATTAGCATCAAGTCAACTCAAAACAACTTCTCAAGCTATCACAAAAGTAAATCAAGAACGATCTGCTCGAAGTATTTTTCATAAATCAGGAAAAGAATATGCCTTGTTGGCGATTGGTACCTCGACAGGGGGACCTGTAGCATTACAAAAAATACTTACTCAGTTAGATAAAAATTTTCCTCTCCCTATTATTATTATTCAACACATGCCAGCAGCATTTACCGCTGCTTTTGCTAGCCGCTTAAACTCGCTATGTGATATCACAATAAAAGAAGCGGCGGACGGTGATATCTTAAAAGCTGGGTGTGCTTTCATTGCTCCGGGTGGACGACAAATGATCATTGCAGGCAGTGAAAAATCAGCGAAAATAAAAATACTTGAAGATGATTCTCCAAAAATCACCTTTAAGCCTAGTGTTGATATTAGTTTCGGTTCTGCAGCGAAGGTTTATGCAGGTAAAGTATTAGGAGTTATTTTGACTGGAATGGGCTCAGATGGTAAAGACGGTTCAAGAATGCTAAAAGCTAAAGGTGCGACCATCTGGTCTCAAGATGAGCAATCTTGTGTGGTTTACGGAATGCCGCAAGCAATTGATAAAGCTGGTATGTCAGATTTATCCTTATCATTAGACGCCATAGCTCCTTCACTGATTAAGGAATTGAGTCGTGGATAAAATGAGTATTGCTGGGATACTTATTGCCATATTATCTGTTTATATTGGTTTTATGCTTGATGGTGGTAACCTTTCAGCCTTATTTGAGTTACCTGCTTTTATAATTGTTGTTGGTGGCACGATGGGTGCAGTCATGCTGCAATCATCTTTAGTCCAATTCAATCATGCTATTTCATTGCTTTCATGGCTTTTTCATCCACCAGTATATGATATTGATGAAGGGCTTGATGATATTGTTCATTGGGCATCAAAAGCGCGCGAATCAGGTTTTTTAGCGCTAGAAGACACAGCATTAGAAATTGACGATAGTTTTACACAAAAGGGCTTGAATTTATTAGTTGATGGTATTGACGTTGATAAATTACAAGATACATTAGCGCTAGAATTAACTCTTTATCAACAACATAACTTACGATCAGCAAATGTCTTTGAAGCGATGGGTGGCTACAGTCCTACCGTTGGAATATTAGGCGCAGTACTTGGTTTAATTCATGCTATGAGTAACTTAACAGAGCCAGCTTTGCTTGGCCAAGGTATAGCAACCGCTTTTATTGCCACTATATATGGTGTTGGCTTTGCTAATTTACTTTATATTCCTATTGCTAATAAAATTCGTTCTATAGTTCATCAACAAACAATGTTTAGAGAAATGATGTGTGAGGGACTTTTATCTATTGCGAATGGAGAAAACCCTAGCGCAATAGAAAATAAATTATCGGCTTTTAAGTTACAGTGATGCACTTAAATCGAATTAAAAATATTGAAGTTAAGCAGGATAATGTTCATCGTTGGCTGGTATCATATGCAGATTATATGACATTGCTTTTTGCTCTATTTGTTGTTTTATATGCTATGGCATTGGTTAATGAAAAGCCCTTTGATAAAATTAGTGAGTCATTTTCTGGTATTTTTCAAGATGAAGCGTTAAGTCATAAGCAACGTGTTGTAACTGATTCGTTAATATCCTCACAAAATAAACTGAATAATCAAAAAAAACCTGTTGAACTTGATGATGAATTAAGGCAGTTGAAAATCACTCAAGTTGATATTTCGCCAATATTATCAAGTAATGTTAAAGGTCTATTAGGAAATGATTTAAGCGAATTAGAAACTCAGTTAACGAATACATTAGAGAAACTTCTTGAAACAAATTTTGTTAAGTTAAAGATAAATAATGGTTGGCTAGAAATAGAACTAAGCAGTGGTTTATTGTTTCCAAGCGGCTCATCTTTTGTAACCACGTCAGCGAAAGTGATTTTATCAGAAATATATAGTGTAATTATTGATAGTAACAATTTTATAAGGATTAGAGGTTATACCGATAACCAAATTATCAATAATGAAATTTTTTCTTCGAATTGGGAGCTATCTGTTTTTCGAGCTACTGCAATTTTAAAGGAATTAGAAATACAAGGAATAAACCCAGCAAGGATGGCCATTGAAGGTTATGGCCAATATTATCCTATTTCAGATAATGAAACCCCTGATGGACGTGCTAAAAATAGAAGAGTAGTCATTGCACTCTCTAAGTATGGTTTACAAAATGATAAACCTGATATTGAAAATGAAGCAGTAATAAAGCAGCCTGTTGATATAGCTAAAGATACAGTTAATAATTTAAAGTCTTCTGATCGTATTAAAGTCATCAAATTAGATAATGGAGCAATTCGTGTTACCACTCGTAATAAATAAGTTGAGGGTAATCAATCTGTAAAGCTTGAATCGAATTAATATAAAAAAACAGTAAAAGAAACTAACAAAAAAAATGATAACCGTTTTTTAATTTACAGTAAGTGAGTACTAGTTTTGGTCGTTTGGACAGTCGCAAATCAAAAAGGTGGTGTTGGTAAAACCACAACGAGTATTGCACTTGCTGGTATTTTAGCTGAGCAAGGTAAAAAGGTATTGTTAGTTGATACCGACCCTCATGCTTCATTAAGTTATTACTTCGGTATTGAATCAGAAGATTTAGATTTAAGCGTATATGAACTTTTTACACAAATATCTTCAAAAGAGCAAATATTACAAACTTTATGCCCAACTAACTATCCTAATATAGATATTTTACCTGCTACTATGGGTTTAGCAACGCTTGATAGATCCTTAGGTGCAAAAGGTGGTATGGGTTTAGTGCTAAAAAAAGCTGTACAAAAAGTAGCCGATAGCTATGATTATGTATTGATGGATTGCCCTCCTGTTTTAGGGGTGTTAATGGTTAATGCACTAGCGGCAGCGGATCGTATTATTATACCTGTACAAACTGAATTTCTAGCCTTAAAAGGCTTAGACCGTATGGTGAAAACGATGGAAATTATGCAAGGTGAGCAAGAATTACCTTTCAAATACACTATTGTACCCACTATGTTTGATAAAAGAACTAAAGCCTCAATTATAGCATTTAAAAAATTACAGGAAATTTATATTAATAAAATTTGGCCAGGGGTTGTACCTGTCGATACGAATTTGAGAAATGCAAGTATTGCTCAAAAAGTCCCCTCTGACTTTGCGGCTAATTCACGTGGTACACTGGCTTATAAAAGCCTTTTAAATTATTTGTTGAAACAACAGAAACACTGTAATGAGGCTAGTGATTAAATGAAAAAATCGTTGATGGCAAGTAAAAAAGTGATGAAAAATTACTTGTCAGAGTTACTCACCGATCCTGATGTTAATGAGGTCAACAATATTGTTAGGCATTCGACTGCCGAACCAATAAAAAAATTAATATCACAACACAAAACAACACCAAAAAATATAACAACAAAATTAAAAGATAAACCTTCATTAGAGACCTTATTAAAGACGGTTAACGAACCAAGACCAATTAAATTAACTAACGACATAAAATCTGATGTTACATCACAAGTCAATTTAATACCTATATCAAGTCAAAAGACACCAATTAAAAATCTTAATAATGCCCCTAAAAGTTATCGACAAGGTGATTTTCAAGCAATGTATTTTGATGTGGCAGGATTAATTATTGCAGTGCCTTTAATAGAGCTCGGTGGTATTCATAAAGTAAAAAAAACGAATACTATTCTGGGTAAACCTAATTGGTTTAAGGGCGTGATGTTACATCGAGATGAAAAGATTAACGTTGTTGATACCGCCTTATGGGTTATGCCTGAAAAATGTAACGCAAAATTAATAGAATCTTTGAACTATCAATATATTATTATGCTAAATAATAGTTCATGGGGTCTCATGGCAGAAAACTTAGTAGATACAGTTGTTTTAAAGCAAGATGATGTTAAATGGCTTGATGAAACTAATAAACGCCCATGGCTTGCAGGTTTAGTTAAAGATAAAATGTGTGCCTTGCTTGACGTTAATGCATTGATTACACTGCTTGACCAAGGTAGTGATATTCATACAAATAATTAATTCATAAGTTTTAACTTTTAAACTTATGATGAGTAAAATTTATAGAGGTGATAAATATGTCAGATGAAAGACGAAGTGAAGCCCACGAAGTAAATGATGAAGTATTACAATGGGTAACGTTTAAATTAGAGAATGAAACATACGGTATTAACGTAATGCAAGTGCAAGAAGTGCTTCGTTACAGTGAAATAGCTCCTGTACCTGGTGCCCCCTTGTACGTTCTTGGTATTATCAATTTACGTGGTAATGTTGTAACGGTCATCGACACACGTTCTCGTTTTGGCTTAGAGCCTTGTGATATTACTGATAATAGCCGCATTGTTGTTATTGAATCAGAAAAGCAAGTCATCGGTATTTTAGTAGACAGTGTCGCAGAAGTTGTTTACTTGAAATCATCAGAAATTGATGTTGCCCCTAATGTAGGAAATGAGGAAAGTGCTCAGTTTATTCAAGGAGTATCAAATCGTGAAGGTGAATTACTGATCTTAGTCGACTTAGATAAACTATTATCTGATGATGAATGGGATGAGCTAAAACAATTCTAAATAAATAACAGTCAGTTAAACTTAATTATGATAACTATACTTTCTCTTTACATTGAAATACTTTGTATGTTTACAAATAGATTACAACGTGTCGAAGCTAAGACTTTATGTCAACAATAGATGTGTCGTTCGTTTTTGTTTTAGCACTGTTTTTAGCAATAGTGAGTAGTGTAATGATATCTTTTTATTTAATTAAAGTTACTAAAAAGATTAAATTTTTGACGGCTAAATTACAAAGTAACTCGATCCTGATTAATGAATTAAAGGATGCAAACGATTTGTTGCAGCATCAAGTCGATTCGTTAGGACA
>Ga0115006_10000225_pt1 | contig 29886 bp, 24 predicted proteins | sample ArcOceMetagenome_3_FD_88943 | JGI IMG/M metagenome (GOLD analysis project Ga0115006, IMG submission 88943) | Marine eukaryotic phytoplankton communities from Arctic Ocean - Arctic Ocean- Svalbard ARC20M Metagenome | ecosystem: Environmental > Aquatic > Marine > Oceanic | place: Arctic Ocean...
ACAATTTTATCGATTAAATCCTTAGCTTTATCGAATACCACTAGACATCACTATTTTTCGGTGATAAAAAACTAGCTCACCATAAAATTCAGAGTATTAGCCCTCGCATGAAAAGTACCAACAATTTGCATTTGTTTGAAAAATTAAAGTCTACTAGTTTAGTTAGTCAAATACTTATTGCTATTATCCTAGCAACTATTTTAGCTAGCTTCTCGCCAGAAACTGCGATGACTTTTAGTATGCTTGGTAGCCTTTTTGTCAGTGCTTTAAAGGCAGTAGCGCCTGTTTTAGTCTTAGTATTAGTTACCGCAGCTATTGCTAATCAGAAAATTAATAGTAGTGCTGAATTAAAACCGATAATCAGCTTATACTTAATTGGAACAGTGAGTGCAGCCCTTGTCGCTGTTTTATTAAGTTTTGCATTTCCGACAACGCTCACTTTAGATTTAGCGGGTGCTAATGCAAATCCGCCACAACAGCTCACAGAGGTATTAACTACCCTTGCTTTTAAAGTAGTTGAAAACCCTGTAACAGCTATAACAACGGGTAATTTTATTGCGGTACTAGCTTGGGGCCTAGGTTTAGGTTTTTCATTAAAACATGCTAACCCTTCAACTAAGGCTATGGTACATGATTTAAGTGAGGCGATTTCTAGTATTGTGCGCTTGGTTATTCGCTTTGCACCATTAGGAATATTTGGTCTTGTTGCTAACACCATAGCAACAACAGGCTTTACGGCTATTGCACAATATGGTCAATTAGTTGTGGTCTTGCTTGCAGCTATGTCAATAATTGCGCTTATTGTTAACCCTATTATTGTGTTTATCATCACAAAGAAAAATCCTTATCCATTGGTTTTTACTTGTCTCAGAGAGTCAGGTATTACCGCTTTTTTCACGCGTAGTTCGGCTGCAAATATTCCAGTCAATATGGCTCTATGTAAAAAGCTAGCCCTACATGAAGACACTTACTCAGTATCAATTCCTTTGGGTGCCACCATTAATATGGCAGGTGCAGCGATAACAATCACCGTACTAAGTTTAGCTGCAGCCAGTAGCTTAAATATTGATGTTAGCTTTGGCACTGCCATATTACTCTCGATTGTTGCCGCTATTTCAGCCTGTGGCGCTTCTGGCGTAGCAGGTGGATCATTGCTATTGATACCCTTAGCTTGTAGTTTATTTGGTATCAATAACGACATAGCAATGCAGGTTGTCGCTATCGGTTTTATTATTGGGGTAATACAAGATTCTGCTGAAACAGCCTTAAATAGTTCAACAGATGTAGTTTTTTCTGCTGCAGCTTCGCACCATTTAAGAAAATAATCATTTAACAAAGTAACTCTATTACTTTGACAAGCGTTACTGAATTAACCACTAATATAGCGATATTAGTGGTTAATTTAGTAGTAAAAAACTCTGTCATGAGAACATAGACAAGGTATAAATTGGTTTATTAATAGTGTAATTGTTGAAGTATTTTCAACTTAATAGCCTACCGACCAAATAAATTTAAGCTAAATAAATCTAAGTAAATCTAAACTGTGTAAATCTAAGCTAAGTAAGCTAGCTTTACACTGCATAAATTGATAAAAATTAGGTTTTTCTTAATTTTTTAGAGTAAACATAAGACATTGTTGATTGTCCTCTAAATTAGTATCAATATTGGTTTTAGCAACAAAGGGCTGACAAATAAAATGATTGATGGCGGCAACTAGTTCATCATCATAATATAAAAAAGCAATACGCTTTCGTTGCCATGTAGGAATACTTAATTCTTGTAATACTTTTTTTAACTGACGAGATTTATGCCTAAAGTTAGGCAAGCATACTGGATTATTATGATTAAACCTTAGGGTAACTTTTTGATTATCTTTAGGTAAAATAATTCCTATGGCATCACTATTAACTCTAATTTGTTGGCAATTGAGTACACCAATATTGTCTGGCAACAAAATATCAAAAACCTGTTGTGATAAATCAATACTTGTTTGCCAATCACTGATGTCTTGATACCTTCTTGTTAAATATAAGGCTTGTTTATAACGCCTTAAAGTATGGTCACCTACACTAATTTCTGGGCTTTTATCTTGTTTTGCCGTTAACTGTAACTTGACTTGATTAAGCTGTTCAACGCTTGGCATAAGACAACTTTTTGTCGCCATAAAAAAACGAATTACGTTATTAAATCGTGCTGTAGATAATTTTTTTAATGTGTCTATATTTAAACTTGTTTCAGAATATCGACAATTGACTAAATCCTCGTGGCCAAGCTCATCTAAAAGCTCTTGCCCTGCTGCACAGTGACTTGCACTTCTATTGATTGTCGTTTTAATACTGGGCCAACGTGACTGTAAGAGTGGCATGAGTTGATGTCGAATAAAATTGCGGTCAAAACGTTCGTCAAGGTTTGACTCATCTTCTATCCAACTTAACTGGTGCATTCTAGCATAAGCTTCTATTACTGTTCGAGAAACAGTTAAAAAGGGTCTAATTAACAAGTGCTTACCAAGTTCTGTCTGCGCAGACATAGCCGCCAGTCCTTTTAAACCGGCGCCACGCTTTAATGCCAGCAACAAGGTTTCACTTTGGTCATCACTGTGATGCCCTGTTAACACAATTGATTGGTGAGCATTGACTAATTTAAGAGCGAGATACCTAGCATCTCGTGCTAAGGCTTCTAGTGATTGTTGAGGTTTTACTTTGACCTGAACTGATTTGACAACAAATTTCACAGGTAAATTTGCACATTGCTGCTGAGCAAAGGCTTGCCATGTTGCAGCATTTTCACTCAAACCATGATTGACATGACAAACGGTTATTTGATTACTAATGAGTTTTTGTTGGTACAGTTGAGTTAGTGCATGCAATAATACTTGTGAGTCAATACCGCCACTATAGGCAACAACTAACTCAATAGACTCATACTTCTCAAGTAAAGGCTGAAGGGTATGATGAAGTGCTAAAATAATATCTTGCATAAAAGTGCCAATAATTACTATTTATCAATTATTGGCAACATCAACTAGCAATAACCAAATGACATTAATCTATCATAACGCTGTTCAATCAAATCATCTTTAGGTAAATTATCAAGTGCTGCTAAATCTGTTTTAATAGCTTGTTTAAGGTGCGCAGCCATAAGATCTATATCACGGTGCGCACCACCCAAAGGCTCTTCAACAACACTATTAATTAAATCTAGCTCTTTAATGCGTGTTGCGGTAATACCCATGGCAGCTGCTGCAGTAGAAGCTTTTTCTGCTGTTTTCCACAAAATAGAAGCACAACCTTCAGGCGATATTACTGAATATGTTGAGTATTGCAACATGTTAACTCTATCACCAACACCAATAGCAAGTGCCCCACCAGAGCCACCCTCACCAATAACGGTACAAATGATTGGTACACTTAACCTTGCCATCACTTTAAGGTTACGGGCTATGGCTTCGCTTTGACCACGCTCTTCCGCACCAACACCAGGGTAAGCACCAGGGGTATCAATAAAAGTAATAATAGGCATATTAAAGCGTTCTGCCATTTCCATTAAACGTAAAGCTTTACGATAGCCTTCTGGACGGGGCATACCAAAATTTCGTTTAACTTTTTCAGCAGTCGAACGACCTTTTTGATGACCAATAATCATTACAGGCTTACCATCTAACCTAGCCGTTCCTCCGACGATAGCATTATCATCAGCGTAAGCACGATCACCGGCTAATTCATCAAACTCAGTGAAAATTCTAGGAATATAATCCAATGTATACGGACGTTGTGGATGACGAGCAACACGTGCTGTTTGCCACGAGTCTAGATTAGAGAAGATTTTCTTAGTTTGTTCTTTGTTTTTTTCACGAAGTTGAGTAATTTGATCTTCGATATCAAGATCTAACTCTTGGCCATTGTTGACTAATTGAAGTTCTTCTATTTTTGCATCAAGTTCAGCAATTGGCTGTTCAAAATCTAAAAAGTTTAATGACATACTTATTCTTACCTAATAAATCTAGTTAATTTTCAAAATTATTTTTTGCTGTTTAAGGAAAGTTTAGTCAATAGTGTGTATTGATTAAACTTTGCTAAACATTTTATTTAAACTGCAAGGCAACCTGTTCTTCGCCAAGCAATGCTCTTAATTCATTTAATAATAAATCCGCTGGCGTTACTCGCCATTGTACACCAAGCTCCAATAACGCTTGTGCTTCTTCTCGGTGGAAGAAAACCCTAACAGGGCATATACCCTCTTTGTAAGGGGTTAGTACCTTTGAAAACTGTTCAATAAAATCATCAGCTATCGTACTTTTATTAAGATTAATGTCGATAGAGCTGAGATAATTTTCGCGCGCATCGATTACCGTCATTATATCCCGAGCGGTCATTGTATTACCACCAGAATAATCATCAAAGCTGACCTGTCCACTGCAAACTAAAATAGCATCATTTACCAGTAATTCTGCAAAACGATCATAGTCATCAGGAAATAATCGAATATCCATTCTAGCGCTTTTATCATCAAGCGTTACCAACGCCCAACGCCGACCACGCTTATTAACAAGTACTCTTACACCAATGACTAAGCCAACAGCAATCGCCTGCTTATCGCGACCTGTAGGTTGCATACCAACAAGTCTATTAGAGGCATATTTTTTTATTTCACTTAAATAACGGTTTATAGGGTGTCCCGTTAAGTAAAGTCCTAATGTTTCTTTTTCACCCTCAAGCCAAGATTCCTCTGTCCAAGGTTTAACAGACTTAAAGCTTTGTCTAGAATCTGTTTGTTCATCATTGATCAAACCAAATAAATCATTTTGACCTAAAGATTCTGCTTTTGCATGTTGCTCTGCTGCCTTAATTGCTTCCGGTAATGCCTCGAATAATGACGCTCGATTAGTACCTTGTTGTGTGGTTTTGTTCTGTTGATAATAAGGGCCTAGACTATCCATAGCACCAGATTTAATCAGTTTTTGTAAAATCCGTTTATTAGTTTTTTTAAGATCTAGTCTTGCACAAAAATCAAACAAATCAGTGAATTTACCTCCATTTTTTCTAGCCGTGATAATCGCGTCAATAGGCCCTTCTCCAACACCTTTAACTGCACCAATACCATAGACAATTTGATCTTTGTCATTTACTGTAAATTTATAATGTCCCGCATTAACGTCTGGTGGTAATAAGTCAATCCCCATATTGCCACACTCGTCGACAAGGGTTACGATTTTCTCAGTATTATCCATATCCGCAGACATAACTGCCGCCATAAATGGCGCAGGGAAATGGGTTTTCATCCACAAGGTTTGATAGGAAACTAAAGCATAAGCTGCAGAATGTGATTTATTAAAACCATAACCAGCAAACTTTTCTACTAAATCGAATATCTTCATGGCGAGTTCGCCATCAACGCCTCGATCTATTGCCCCCTTTTCAAAACCAGTTCGCTGTTTAGCCATCTCCTCTGGCTTTTTCTTACCCATTGCTCGACGTAACATATCTGCACCGCCAAGCGAGTAACCAGCCAATACTTGTGCTATCTGCATAACCTGTTCTTGATATAAAATAATACCGTATGTTGGCTCAAGTACAGTTTTTAAGTCTTCATGTTGCCATGTTGCATCGGGGTAACTTATTTCTTCACGACCATGTTTGCGTTCAATAAAATTATCAACCATACCAGATTGCAAAGGGCCAGGGCGAAATAATGCCACAAGTGCAATAATATCCTCAAAGCAATCAGGTTTTAACTTATCAATTAATGACTTCATGCCACTTGATTCAAGCTGAAAGACAGCAGTGGTTTTAGAGGCAAGCAGGAGTTTAAAGCTAGCTTTGTCTTCAAGATCTATCTTGGTAAGATCAATGGGCGCTTTACCAGCGTTGATCAATTTGGCATCAGCCATTTCGATAGCCCATTGTAAAATAGTTAAAGTTCTTAATCCAAGGAAATCAAACTTAACAAGGCCTGCATCTTCAACGTCGTTTTTATCAAACTGAGTAACTGGATTTTTGCCCTCATCATCACAGTAAAGTGGTGCGAAGTCAGTAATAGTAGTAGGTGAAATAACCACACCACCTGCATGTTTACCTGCATTTCTGGTTGTACCTTCAAGAATACGACACATGTCAATCAGATCTTTTACTTCGGAGTCTTGCGCATAAACTTCAGGTAATTTTGGCTCTTCTTCAAAGGCTTTAGCCAGTGTCATACCAGGTGTTGGGGGTATAAGTTTTGAGATCCTATCGACAAAGCCATAAGGGTGGCCGAGCACTCTACCAACATCACGAATAACTGCTTTCGCTGCCATAGTACCAAAAGTTATAATTTGTGATACCGCATCACGCCCGTATAACTCAGCCACGTGATCAATGACTTCATCGCGCCTATCCATACAGAAATCAATATCAAAGTCAGGCATTGAGACACGTTCAGGATTTAAAAATCGCTCAAAAAGTAAATCATATTCGAGAGGGTCAAGGTCAGTAATATCTAACGCATAAGCAATAAGAGAGCCCGCACCAGAACCTCGGCCAGGTCCAACTGGGATATTGTTATCTTTACTCCACTGAATAAATTCCATAACAATAAGGAAATATCCAGGGAACCCCATGTTATTTACAACCTCAAGCTCTATTTTCAAACGCTCGTCGTAGGGTGCTCTTATTTGTGAAAAATCACTCCCATTACGGTCAAAAAGTTGATCAAGACGTTTTTCTAGACCTATTTCCGAGACTTTAATAAAATAATCATTTATTTCTAAACCTTCTGTGGGGAAATCAGGAAGTACATACTCTCCTAACGTCACAGTTACATTACAACGCTTGGCTATTTCAACGGAATTAATTAACGCCTCAGGAATATCACTAAAAAGCTCGCACATTTCTTGTTCTGTTCGAAGGTATTGTTGTTCGCTATAACGTTTAGGACGACGCTTATCATCCAAGGTAAAACCATCATGAATAGCAACCCGTATTTCATGGGCATCAAAGTCTTCTGGTGAGAGGAACATAACTTCATTCGTTGCGACTACGGGCAAATCATAGTGATGAGCTAAATCAACTGCAAGATGAATGTAGTTCTCTTCATCTTGTCGACCTGTACGAATTAATTCTAAAAAGAAACAGCGTGAAAAATATTGCTGATAAAAAGTAACCATTTCACTAACTAATTCATTATTTCCCTTTAATAGAGCCTTACCAATATCACCTTCTCTCCCACCAGAAAGTAAAATTAAGCCTTCATTAAAATCAATCAACCACGATTTATCAATAACCGCTTTATTTTGAATATGACCACGCATGTAAGCTTTAGAAATGAGTTCAGTAATATTTTTATAGCCGACATTGTTAGTTGTTAAAACGACAAGGCGCGACAATTCACCTTCTAATTCATCACTTTTTACCCAAAAATCACAACCTATAATAGGTTTTATACCTGCACCATGAGTTGCATGATAAAACTTAACTAAGCCACACAAGTTAGTTTGATCAGTAAGCGCTATAGCTGGCATATCTAGTGCTGTCGCTTTACCAATGATAGGTTTTACTTTATTTAAACCATCGCACATTGAAAAATCACTGTGCAAACGTAAATGAACAAACTTTGGAGACGACAAGGTTTCAGTCTCTACTGAATTGTTAGATGCAATGAAATCAGTCATTATATTTACCAAGCACCCTTGCAACAGGTTTGAAGCTCTGTCTGTAGCAATCAAGCACACCATGTTCATGAATCTTTGCTAAATGAAGTTTAGTTGGATAACCTTTATGTTTGGCAAAGCCGTATTGCGGATATAATTTATCAAGTTCAATCATCTCATCATCTCGTGTAACTTTAGCTATAATTGAAGCTGCACTTATTTCTAAAACTCGGGCATCGCCCTTAACAACTGATTGACTAGCTATCTTGGCACCTTCTGAAGTAGTTGTATCTTGCGATTTTAAAAAAGTCGGACAACGGTTGCCATCCACAAGGACAAAATCGGGCTCTACAGATAAGGCAGTAACGGCTCGCTGCATTGCAAGCATGGTAGCGTGTAAAATATTTAAGGTATCAATTTCTTGGGGATTAGCGCGGCCTATAGACCAAGCAATAGCTTTCTGTTTAATTTCAACAGCTAATTGAGCTCTTTTTTTTTCAGAAAGCTTTTTTGAATCCATTAAACCGTCTATCGGGTTATCGGGATCTAAAATAACTGCTGCAGTTACAACATCACCGACAAGGGGTCCTCTACCCACTTCATCAACCCCTGCAATACAATAAGCAAGAGGGTACTGAAAATCAGGAAAAGTTTGCTTACTCGTCATAAACTCTATCTTATATTAATTATAATTTACTTTTTTTTGGTTAACACATCAATGACAGCATTTGCTGCTTGTTTACTCGCATCACATCGTATTTTTTGATGGATTTGTCGATAACTTTCATTAAGTTGACTTTGATCTTGATATAAACGTTCTCTCACCAAAGGTACTATTTTTTCAGCGCAGACTTCTTTTTGAAGCAGCTCAGGTACTAATGAAGTATTGGCTAATAAATTAGGTAAAGAGAACCATTTTAACTTAACTAATATACGCGCTAAAATATAGGTAACTGGACTAAACTTATAACAAATAACCATTGGCCTTTTAATCAAAGCTGCCTCTAGCGTCACAGTACCAGAGGCAGTTAACAAACAATCACTGGCTGCCATAACATCATGTGTTCTATTTAAAATAACGTCGACCTTTAAATCAGGAGCGAGTTCTTTTTTAAGCTGGTGAAATTGCTCGACCCGCTTTTCGCTAATCATTGGCGCAACGAAAATAAGTTGCTCGTCTTCAGATTGTAATAATTTGGCGCTAGCAAAAAAGTCACCAAGTAATTTTGATAACTCAGTACCTCGACTACCAGGCATGAGCGCCAAAATTTTTTTATCTTGTGGCAGTGCTAAACGGTCTCGAGCTAAAATTTTGTCACTATCCATCGGAATATCATCCGCTAGTGGATGCCCAACAAAAGTACAGGGTACCTGATGTTTATCATAAAATGACTTTTCAAAAGGTAACAGCGCTAACACCATATTAGTCGCTTTAGCTATTTTAAAAATACGCTTTTCGCGCCACGCCCATACAGAAGGGCTTACATAATGAATAGTTTTGATATGACGTCTTTTTAGCTTTAGCTCTAGACCAATATTAAAATCTGGCGCATCAATACCAATAAAGACATCGGGCTTATTTTGCGTAAAATAATCGAGTAAAGACTTTCGTACATGAAGTAAACGGCGAATACGGCCTAAAACTTCGACTAAGCCCATAACAGATAGTTCATCCATAGCGAATAAACTTTCAAAGCCAAGAGCCAACATTTTAGGGCCACCAATACCAATAAATTGAGCATTGGGATATACTCTTAATAGTGAACGGATGAGACCTTCACCTAGCGTATCTCCAGAGTGCTCTCCAACAACAATTGCAAATATAGGCTTTGAATTTACAGTTTGAGTATCAAAGTTTATAGACACTAAAGGTACCTTAAATTAACAGTACCTTGAAGGGTACATGCTTTGTTTATTAGTCTTAGCGGATAATACCACGATTTGATTCTTTGATTGAACGACAAAAGAGATCTAGCTCTTGCGATTGCTCAGGCATTGCATTGATTGAGGTAAGTGCGCTTTCAACAGAGAGACCTTTTCGATACATAAGTTTGTAAGCACGTTTAATTGCTAAAATAGATTCTTTGGCAAAGCCTCGACGCTTTAACCCCTCACTATTTAACCCAAACGGCCTAGCTGGCTGACCAGAGGCCATAACATAAGCAGGCACATCTTTAAGTACTAAGGTATTTCCAGCAATAAAGCTATGAGCGCCAATATGACAAAATTGATGTACCCCTACCATGCCACCAATAATAGCATAGTCACCAACATGAACATGTCCGGCGATAGAAGCATTATTAGCGAAAATACAATAACTACCTACCATGCAGTCATGGGCAACATGAGTATAAGCCATAAACAAATTATGACTACCGATTTGAGTTAAGCTATTATCTTGACTAGTACCGCGATGAATTGTACAAGACTCTCTAAAAGTATTGTTATCACCAATAATTAGCTCTGTTGGTTCACCTGCATATTTTAAGTCTTGGCAATCTTCCCCAATACTTGCAAATTGAAAAATACGATTATTTTTACCAATTTTGGTTGGCCCATTAATGACCACATGCGAGCGAATATCACAATCATCGCCAATAACAACATTTGCGGCTATGTGTGTCCAAGGACCTATAGAAACATTATTACCAATAACTGCACCAGGTTCAATAATTGCCTGCGGATGAATCATAGTAAAACCCTATCATTAGGAAAGATTAAAATAAATAACAGTTATAAAGATCGACGGGCGCACATGAGATCTGCACTACAGACAACTTTACCGTCAACTTTGGCCTCGCCATAAAACTTCCACATACCTCGGCGTTCCTTTATAAATTCAACATGCAAATGCATGGTATCACCGGGCAGAACTGGCTTTTTGAATTTTGCATTATCAATAGAAGCAAATAAGTACATTTCGTTCTCACCACGACCTTCAGTACTTTTAAAACCCAAAACGCCTGTTGCTTGGGCAAGTGCTTCTAAAATAAGCACTCCAGGAAAAATCGCTAACTCTGGAAAATGACCTGTGAAAACTGGTTCGTTGATAGTAACATTTTTAATGGCATGTAAGCTTTTATTTGGTTCATAATCTACAACTTTATCAACCAGCAGCATAGGGTATCTATGTGGAATGAGTGTTTTTATCTCGTTTAGATCAATCGTTTTATTAACAGTTTGCAAAAGAGTATTCCTTGTTGAGAAGTGCGACAATTAAACTGGCTGGTCGTACACTTGATAACTGCAACTTATTACTGTGAGGATAGTTATCAAAATGTTACCCACGGGGGCAAAATAGCTAGTTGTTAGCGAGTAATTTTTCTAACTCTATGACGCGTTTAGTTAAGCTATCTAGACGCTTAACTCGAGCATTGGTTTTATTCCAGTCTTTGTTGGGCGCTGCTGGCATACCAGATGAATATACACCGGGAGTTGAGATATCTTTTGTAACCATCGCCATCCCAGTGAAAACACAATTATCGGTAATATTAATGTGGCCATTTATACCAACTAAACCTGCAATGGTACAATTTTTCCCTATAACACTACTACCAGCAATAACACTACAAGCTGCCATAGCCGTATTTTCACCAATAATTACATTGTGAGCTATTTGGATTTGATTATCTAAAATAACACCATCTTTAATTTGTGTATTATCAAGAGCACCACGATCGATAGTAGTACTAGCACCTATTTCAACACGGTTACCTATAATAACGCTACCAAGCTGTGGAATTTTATGCCAATGATATTCACCTTTCACAGGTGCATAACCAAAGCCATCAGAGCCAATGACTGTATTTGATTGTATTAAACAATCTTTACCAATTTCTACCTGATGATATATTGTACAATTTGCCCAAAGTGCTGATGATGAACCTATTTTTACCCCTTCACCAAGAAAGCAACCGGCGCCAATACTGACATTATCAGCAAGACTAACCCCACTTTCAATGACAGCATTAGCACCAATATTTACATTTTTACCAAGTTTAACATTGTTGGCGATAACAGCTGTTGGATGAATACCACTGGCCACTTTTGGCGTACTATCAAGTAAATTAGCTAACAAAGCATAACCCATATACGGATTATCCATCACCAAGGCAGGTACGGGACAGTCTTTTAGTACATCTGTACTTAAAATAACCGCGCTGGCTTGAGTATTAGATAACTGATGCTTATATTTGCTATTAGCTAAAAAAGCTATTTGGCCTTTGCCTGCATTAGCTAGTGTAGCCAAACCAAAAATTTCTACTTGGTTAGTTATATTTGCACCATCAGATGCAGGAATAACTAATTGAGCGTTAATTTTTGATGCTATTGAAGCTAACGTATATGTCATGGATTCGCCTTTAAAATAATTAGTGATTAATAAACATTAATTACTTAAGTTTACTAACACGTTCAACTACAGCATCAGTAAGACTATTTCCAGGTTTGGCATATATAACAGCTTGCTGAGAAAGTACTAAATCATATTTCTCTTTAACGGCAATACTGTCAACAGCTTGTCGAATTAAAGCAATAATCTTATTAGTTTCTTGATTTTGGCGTTGGCTAGCTTTATCTTGTAAACTTTTACCCTTGGTTTGATATTCTGCGAATAAGGCTTGAGTTTTTACATTTAGCTCATCTTTTTCTTTTTTACTCATTAAAGCCCCATCACGCTTGAGCTTTTCTTGATTATATTTAATATCTTTTTCAAGTTGAGTAATGACTATTTTTTCATCTTTAAATTCAGCTTCAAGACTCTGCATTAAAGCTGCTGTTTGTGGTATTTTACCCATAATTTCTTGAAAATTTACTACAGCGATTTTTTGATCTGCTGCAATAGCAGAATTAGCTAGTAGCATACCTGATGCAGCAACACCTATGACTAAAGATTTAAGAACTGTTTTCAACGTTTTTCCCCTTTCTTATTTATTGGATGCCGTGGTTAAAGGCAAAATTATATTTTTACTCAACATAACAATATTTTATGCTGCTAAAAAAAATATTTAAAGTATTTTAAAATGTTTTTCCGATATTAAAACTAAAGAAAGAGGAATCATCACCTTCTTCTTCTCTAATTGTTTTGGCAAAGCTAAAAATCATTGGTCCCATTGGTGATAACCATTGCACAGACAAGCCCCCAGAACTTCTAAACCGTCGAGGATCAGAGTAATCTACTAGTTTGCTTAATTCAAATGGGTCTAAGTCATTGTAACTATCAAGGTTAAACTCAGTATCCCAAACATTACCAGCATCAACAAACAAACTAGTACGTACACTATTAGCAAAACTTTCATCTAAGAATGGTGTTGGGAAGATTAATTCAATACCCGCAATAGCCATAGCATTACCACCAACTGAACTTCTTGGTGGAATACCAATAGAGTCATTACCAGGTCCTAAACAACATAGAAGAGTACCATCAGGACCTTTAATAAACTGAGGCATTCGGTAAATAGCACGGGGTCCAATAGTATTATTTTCAAACCCGCGTAAAGTGTCAGCGCCACCCGCACTAAAATTTTCCCAAAAGGGTAAAAGTTGGTCATCGTCATCAACGGAGCCATAACCATTTGCATACCCTAATTGCACACGTGTCAAAAATGACCACTTTTGACTACGCGTTAAGGGAAAATAAAATTTAGCATCGTAGTTAACTTTGAAATATTGTAAATCTGATTTAGGAGAAGTCATTTTTACATTCAATCGTTGCTGAGAACCCGCCGAAGGAAATGTGCCGCGGTTCAAAGTACTTCTTGATAAGCCAGCATTTAAATCTAATGTTTTAAAAGCAAGCTGACCATCGGGATCATTAGGATCAACATGAATTTCATAAAACTTTTCAATTTGGTCGTAAGCTTGTAGTTGAGATATCTGATTATATTTCCAACCTATCCCAAAATTTAAACGAAGATACTCATTAACAGGAAAACCCCAATTTAAGCCCAAACCAAAAGTTTTATTATTATACTCAATTAAATTCGCATTACCTGCATCATATTCACTGAAATAAATTGTTCCGCCTAGTGATACTGCATCAACGGTGAAATAAGGATCGGTATAAGAAATAGTCGCACTTTTTTGATAATAGTTTTTCGCTAGATTTAAGCCAAGTTGGTTACCTGTACCTAAGAAATTATTTTCTTGAATACCTGCATTTAAACTGAGTTTTGTTTGTGAACCATAACCTATACCGGCATTAAATTGCCCCGAAGCCTGTTCTTTAACAGTAAAATCTATATTGACTAGGTCATCCTCACCTTCAAGCTGCTTAGTTTCAAATTCTACGGTTTCCATGTAAGGTAAACGCATCAACCAAGCCTTTGATGATTCAACAACAGAATTAGAGAGCCAAGCTCCCTCCATTTGTCGCATTTCACGGCGTAACACATTATCAGCAGTAACGTTGTTACCAGTAAAATTGATACGATTTACGTATACTCGCTTACCAGGATCAACCGAAATTGATAACTTAACAGTATTGTCCTCGTCATTAATTTCAGGAACAGTGGTTACTTTGGGGTAGGCATAACCGTAACGACCAAGGAACTTACTAATGACTTCTTCGGTATAAGTAACTTCTGCACCGTTATAAAGCTCATCTGCTCGCAGCGGGTTAATGGCCCTAATAGTATTATCAAAACCAGCCATATCACCAATAAAATCTACTTCACTTATTTTATAAGTATCCCCTTCTGTTATATTCAATGCGATATAAACAGCTTTTTTATCTGGGGTCATCGACACCTGTGTAGAGTCAACATTAAAACGCAAATACCCGCGATTTAAATAATAACTATTAATGGTCTCCATGTCGCCTTGCAGTGTTTGTTTTTGATAACGATCTTGCGCCATAAAATTCCACCACGGCGAATCAAAAGTTAGTTCAATGTTATCTAAAATTTCAGCGTCTGAAAAAACCTCGTTGCCAACAACATTAATCTGTTTGATTGAGGCAGAGTCGCCTTCAACAAAGGTAAACTCTAAATTAACTCTGTTTCTAGGGAGATGTGTTACATTCGCGGTTACTTTTGCGTAGTAGTTACCTACACTGTGATAAAAATTTTCTAATCCCATTTCGATACCAGCGATCACTGTTCTATCTAGTGTTTCACCTACACGAATATCGCTACCATCTAGGCTTTCATTCAATTGCTCATCTTTAAGATCACTATTTCCATCGAAGATTATTTCATTAATCGTTTCACGTTCACGAATACGATAGACTAAACGATTTCCATCACGATAAACGCGAATATTATTAAAGTGGCCAGATTGATAAAGTGCTTTTATCGACTGTGAGATCCTAAAGTCATTTAAATTATCACCAACGTTAAAAGGGATATAGGTAAGTGCTGCGCCCAAAGCGACGCGTTGCAAGCCTTTAACTTCGATGTCTTCAACCTGAAAGTTTTGAGCTGCTTGAGCAGTAATTGTCGATGTTCCAAACGCACCTAGTAATAGGGCAAAGGCAATATTTCTCATGATCATATATTTTAAACTTCGTTACTTCTATTTTTATAAATTATTTGTCAAATACTTAAGACTTTAATAAAGTATTTGTTCATTTAAACTTTATCGTTATATATCGATAAAAACCAATTAATAGATCGAGACATATTAACGTTTATTGTCACACCATGGTAGTATTTTCACTAACAATCCTTACCTTTAAAATTTTTTAGCCTAAAACCCGGCTAAAATCATTAAAAAGTCCTATGGCCATCAGCAAAAGTAACGCTAAGGCACCAATTTTATAACCTGCGGCTTGGGTTGACTCTGAGACTTCTTTGCCGGTAATAAGCTCTATAACGTAATAAACTAAGTGCCCCCCATCGAGAACTGGTAAAGGTAACAAATTAATGATCCCTAAATTTATACTAATTAATGCCAAGAAGCTTAAAAAATAAACAAAACCGTGACTTGCACTATTACCTGCACCTTGGGCTATACCAATAGGTCCACTAAGGTTCTTTATAGAAACATCACCGGTAATTAACTTACCAATCATACCTACAGTTAAATTAGTCAAATTCCATGTTCTTTGAGCGCTTTCGCTCAGTGCTTGGATTGGACCATAGGCTAATTCAATTAAAGAAGATGATGGCCAAGGTTCAACTTTTGGAGCTACACCTATATAGCCTATTTGCTGATTATTTTGAGTAATGGCTTGAGGTTTAATTACTATTGTTAATTTTTTACCATCACGGCTAATTTCTAAAATAACATTTTTATTGGGAAAACGTTTTATTTGCTCAGTAAAATCTTGCCAATCGTTAACTAAATTATTATTCACTGAAAGAGGCTTATCACCAGCTATTAGACCAGCTATCTCCGCAGGGCTACCAATCTCGACAGTAGATAATTCATTATAAATTTTAGGTTTAAAGGGGAGAATACCTAAACTTGTTAAAGGTGAAACTTTATCAGGCGAAAACTGCCAAGATTTAGTATCAAGGGTAATTGTTGAAATATAATTAATACCAGGGCCTTGAGTTTCAATAATTATTTTCTCGGCTCCTATTTTGCCAATCAATGCTAAGTTTACTTCTTGCCAATTTCTGGTTGCATTCCCAGCAACGTTAATAATTTCAACATCTTTTCTTAGTCCTGCTTGCTCAGCGATAGAATCACTTATAATATCGCCAACAATCGGTTTTACACTAGGCACACCAATTAAAAACATTAAATAAAGCGCTAACAATGCAAAAATGAAATTTGCAATAGGGCCTGCTGCAACGATAGCAATGCGTTGATAAACTGTTTTGCTATTGAAGGTGTTATTTTTATCTTCAGGTAACACCTCATCAACGCGCTCATCGAGCATTTTAACATAACCACCCAGGGGTATCATCGCTAAAACATATTCTGTCCCTTTAGCCGATGTTTTTCTCCATAAGGGTTTACCAAAACCAACAGAAAAACGCTCAACCTTTACACCATTTTTTCGTGCTACCCAAAAATGACCAAACTCATGCACTGTCACTAATATACCTAGGGCGATAACAAATGAGGTAAGGTTCCATAAAAAGTCAATCATAATTACATTTTCTTATCATAAAAAACATCTGGTTCAAAGTCAGATAATAATGACGAGGCAAAATTACGGGCCTGTTGATCAAGTTCAACGACCCCACTAATATCATTTACCTGATATGAGACAAATTTATTTACAGAAGTTTCATTTATTTTAAAAATATCGGTAAACTTTATCTGCTTATTTAAAAAAGCAGCAACCGCTATTTCATTAGCTGCATTAAGCGCTGTACAAGCTGCCTGGCCTTTTTCACATGCCTCTATCGCTAATTTTAAGTTAGGGTAACGGGTAAAATCTACTGGCTGAAAATCGAATGAAGTGATGTTAAAAAAGTCTAATGGAGCGACGCCAGAGTTGATTCGCTCTGGAAAGCTTAAAGCATGTGCTATTGGCGTTCGCATATCAGGGTTTCCCATCTGCGCTATGACAGAGCCATCTTTATACTGTACCATAGAGTGAATAGTACTTTGCGGATGTAGTACAATCTGAATATCACTGGCTTGAACATTAAATAGCCATTTTGCTTCAATAAACTCAAGACCTTTGTTCATCATTGTTGCTGAGTCAACAGATATTTTTTGTCCCATAACCCAGTTAGGATGATTACAAGCCTCTTTTGGTGTAACAGAACTTAAGGTTTCAACAGGCCTTGCTCTAAAAGGACCGCCTGAACCAGTCAATAAAATTTTACTTATACCATGATTTGTAAGTTGACATTGCGCAAGATTAGTCTGTTGGTGTGAGGGAAGACATTGAAATATTGCATTATGTTCACTATCTATAGGTAAAAGTTCCGCACCTGAAACTTTAACGGCCTCCATAAAAATAGCACCTGAAGTAACTAATGCTTCTTTATTAGCAAGTAATACACGCTTACCAGATTTTACTGCTGCTAAGGTAGGTAATAGTCCTGAAGCACCTACGATAGCAGCTATTACGGTATCTACTTCTTTAGCTTGGGAAACATCAATAATAGCAGACTCACCTGATAAAACGTCGATATTATCGAGTTTAGCCCGTGTAAGTTTATCGCTTAGTAGTTTTGCATGCTTTTCAGATTCTAGCACCACATTTTGAGGAGTAAATTCCACACACTGTTCAAAGATAATATCAATGTTTGTTGAAGCTACTAGGCTTACTACATCGAACCTATCAGGATGCAACCTAACCACATCAAGCGTACTGCGCCCTATAGAGCCGGTAGAGCCTAGTATACATAATTGGCGTTTAAACACGAGGTTTCCTCAATAAATAAAATAACTGACTTACTATCAAGAAAAAATTAAGCAAGTAATACATAACACAATGCAAAAACCGGCGCGGTGGCAGTTAAGCTGTCAATTCTGTCTAATATGCCGCCATGTCCAGGTAAAAGTGTACCACTATCTTTAACACCGGCTTGCCGTTTAAACATACTTTCAGTAAGATCGCCTAACACAGAAACAGAGGTAATTAGTAAGGTAACAAACAAAGCGGTAATTAACTTTGCAAAGGACCAATCTGATAGTAAACCGACTAATAACGTTAAGATCAGCGCACAAAATATTCCTCCTAAAAAGCCTTCAATAGTTTTTCCAGGGCTAACATTAGGTAGTAATTTATTTTTACCGAACGATTTACCAACAAAATAAGCCCCTATATCGGCACTCCAAACTAACATAAAAAGATACATTAACAGTTGAGCCCCATGGAACTGGTCAAGACTATAATTATTTGTGCGTAAAAATACAAAAGCTAACCAAGTTGGAATAAGAACAAGCCAACCTAATACACCAATAATCAATGAATTCGTCGCCCAAAGTTTATTAAATCTAGGGTATGAAAAAATCAGTAATATCGCCGATAACCACCAAGCAGTACTAAGCCAGAGTAAAGTACTTATTTCAAAACTTATAGCTGACTTTATGCTCCAAGCCCCTACCGTTGGTGTAAAAAACCAAAGTAAACCTATAATAACCAAAGTACTCGCACTATAAAAACAACGATATATACGCCGTTGAATACCCATGAAACTGGTCCACTCCCAAGCACCTATTGCAACTATAGCCATTAAAAGTGCTGAGAAATAGGGTATAGGTAAATAGAAAATAGCTAAAATAGCTAACGGCGCTAAAATTAGAGCAGTAATAATTCGTTGTTTTAACAAGGGCTATCCTTTTTATATTTATAGTTGTTGTGGATATTCTAAATTACTAAAATTACTTAATACTAAGCAGGTTTAATATTAAATAGATTTGACACTCTTTGCTTGTTCGCCTGTTTTACCGAAACGGCGTTCACGAAGGTCAAAACAATTAATGGCTTTTTCAAACTCTGCTTCATTAAAGTCTGGCCATAAGACATCTGTAAAAAAAAGTTCAGCATATGCCGCCTGCCATAGTAAAAAGTTACTTATTCTGTAATCTCCACCAGTTCTGATTAGGAGATCTAAAGCTGGTAATTCCGCCAAACAAGTTCGTTGGCCTAAGGTTATTTCATCAATTTCATCTAAACTTAACAGCCCGTTTTGGACTTCTTCGGCGATTTTTTTTGAGGCTTGGGTTATGTCCCAACGACCACCATAGTTAGCAGCAATAGATAAGACTAGACCATTATTATTCATAGTAAGCTGCTCTGAATGAGCTATACTTTTTTGTAATTTCACAGAAAATCGACTCAAATCACCGATAACTTTGAAACGAATATTATGTTTATGTAAACGTTTAACTTCCTTCGTTAACACAAACATGAATAAGTCCATTAGCACGCTGACTTCTGTGGCTGGTCGCTGCCAGTTTTCACTACTAAAAGCAAATAAGGTTAATGCTTTAATGTTTGCTTTTCGCGCACTCGCAACAACAGCACGAACAGATTCAACACCAGCCTTATGGCCGGTGACACGGCCTTTACCTTGAAGTTGTGCCCAACGACCATTGCCATCCATAATGATAGCGACGTGTTGAGGAATATTTTTTAATTCAATATTTTCAGCTAACACTTATTGACTGTCCAATTAACAATATTATATGTCTATCAATTACTAGGGTAATTAACACAATAAAAAAACTTACCAATGAGTTAAAACCTTTGAAAATCAAATATATTGTGTACTATCTACTCGATTAAATTTCCATTAACTCAGCTTCTTTTTTTACCAGAACTTCATCAACTTGTTTCACAAATGTATCGGTTATTTTTTGAACAGACTCTTCTGCTTGGTGATGTTCATCTTCACTAATCTCTTTATCTTTTAAAAGACTTTTAAAATCAGAATTAGCATCACGACGTATATTACGAATAGCGACTTTACCACCTTCAGCTTCACCACGAACTACTTTTACTAAATCTTTGCGACGTTCTTCAGTTAAAGGAGGTAGGGGAATTCTAATTAACGTACCATTAGATTGTGGGTTCAAACCTAAATCAGATTTTAAAATAGCTTTCTCGACAGCAGAAATCATACCTTTATCAAACACTGTAATTGACAGGTTACGTGCATCAGGTACTGAGATATTACCCACTTGGTTTAATGGTGTATCCATTCCGTAATATTCAACAACAATATTATCTAATAATGATGCATGGGCTCTACCAGTTCTAATTTTGTTTAAGCTATTCTTTAATGCTTCAATGCTTTTACCCATTCGCTCTTGTGCATCTTCAATTATTTCATCTATCACTTTCAATTCCTTATTTTATAAAAGTTAAACCAAAATATAAATTTAAGATTTAACTAATTTTTTTCTAAAATATACTGAACATTTATTTATGTGTTATCACGGTACCTTCACTATGACCCATGATTACTGACTTTAGAGCACCAACCTTATTCATATTAAAAACACGAATAGGCATATTATGGTCTCTAGCTAAAGTAAAGGCAGCTAAGTCCATTACTTTTAATTCCTTATCTAACACTTCGTCATAACTTAATTGACTATATAGCTCGGCATCCGGATTCTTAACTGGATCTTCTGAATAAATCCCATCAACTTTTGTAGCTTTTAACACGGCATCAGCTTCAATTTCGATACCTCGAAGACAGGCAGCAGAATCGGTTGTGAAAAATGGGTTACCTGTACCAGCAGAAAAAATGACAACACGACCAGACTTAAGTAAACTAATTGCGTTTGCCCAGTTATAACGTTCACATACACCAGCCAAATCAATAGCTGACATTAATCGAGTATTTACAAAAGCACGATGAAGAGCATCGCGCATAGCTAAACCATTCATGACTGTTGCTAACATTCCCATCTGATCTCCCACAACACGATTCATACCGGCTTCCGCTAAACCAGCACCACGAAATAAGTTTCCGCCACCAATAACTAACCCTACTTGAATCCCCATTTCTACTAACTCTTTAATTTCTTGAGCCATGCGATCAAGTACCTTAGGATCAATCCCAAAGCCCTCATCACCCATTAGCGCTTCACCACTTAATTTTAAGAGAATTCTTCTGTAAGCAGGTTTAGGATTGGTTGTCATGTAAGGAGATTCCTGTAGCAGTTAATATAATAATTTAGGATATAATCATAATAGGTAGTAAATAGACAAACTTATTTTAATACGTTTATCTCAGACACGATAGTCTTAGACTGAAAAGAACTGTTTTTTTTTATGATTATATTAAAAAACGCATAAAAAAACGCCTGCTCAAGCAGGCGTTTTGAATTTATATAAATAATTTTAACAAACAGGCATTTATCCTGAGTTATTAAATTATAAATTATGCTTTTGCAGCAGCAATTTGTGCTTCAACTTCTGCGGCAAAATCTTCTTCTTTCTTAGCTATACCTTCACCTACTTCTAAGCGTACAAATGAAGAAATAGAGATACCTCTCTCTTTTAATACTTCACCAACTGATTTCTTAGGTTCCATGATAAAAGCTTGGCCAGTTAGAGAAACTTCACCAGTAAATTTCTTCATACGACCTGTAACCATTTTTTCAGCAATTTCTTCAGGTTTGCCTTCGTTCATCGCCATTTCGATTTGAATACGTTTTTCGTTAGCAACAACATCAGCTGGAACATCATCAGGCGTTAAAAATTCTGGCTTGCTAGCAGCAACGTGCATTGCAATGTGTTTTAGTGACTCTGCATCACCTTCACCAGCAACGACAACACCAATTGTAGCGCCATGTTTATACGAAGCCAAAGTAGTACCTTCAACATAAGCTACACGACGTACATTGATGTTTTCACCAATTTTAGTCACTAAAGTAATACGCTCTTCTTCAAACTTAACTTTTAAATCTTCGATAGAAAGTTTTTCAGCTGCAGCAGATTCAGCAACTTTATTAGCAAATGCTAAAAAGTTATCGTCTTTTGCAACAAAATCAGTCTGACAGTTAACTTCAACTAGCGTGCCATCTTTAATAATGATTTGACCTTCAGCAGCGATATTACCTGCTTTCTTAGCAGCTTTTGCTTGACCGTTCTTACGCATATTTTCAATCGCAAGTTCCATGTCGCCATCAGCTTCTTGTAACGCTTTTTTACAATCCATCATGCCCGCAGCTGTGCGATCACGAAGTTCTTTAACCATTGCAGCAGTAATTGCCATGAGAAAATCCCTCAGTTTTCAGTTATCCCCGCTACTTTATAAAAGCTTTGGGGATAAATAGTAAATAAGTTGTCATAGAAAGCATGCTTTCTATGACAATAACTAAATAAACCGTATTTTAATTTAATTTATTCAGCTTCAACAAAACCATCTTTTTCAGCTTGAACTACGATGTTTTGCTCACGACCACTAGTTACAGCATTAGCAACTGCATCACAATACAAGGTTACCGCACGTATTGCATCATCGTTACCTGGTACAATGTAATCAACACCGTCAGGGTTTGAGTTGGTATCAACAACAGAAATTACTGGGATACCTAGATTATTTGCTTCTTTAATAGCAATATGCTCGTGATCAGCATCGATGATAAATAAAACATCAGGTAAACCACCCATATTTTTAATACCACCTAAACTTTTATCAAGCTTTTCCATTTCACGAGTACGCATTAACGCTTCTTTCTTAGTTAACGCTTCGAAAGTACCGTCAGTGCTTTGCGATTCTAATTCTTTTAAACGTTTGATTGATTGACGAACTGTTTTCCAGTTAGTCAACATACCACCTAACCAGCGGTGGTTAACGTAAAATTGGTCAGACTTAATAGCCGCTTCTTTAATTGCATCACTGGCAGCACGTTTAGTACCAACAAATAATACTTTACCTTTTTTAGACGATACATTGTTTACAAAAGCTAGAGCTTCATTAAACATAGGTACAGTCTGTTCAAGGTTGATGATATGAACTTTATCGCGAGCACCAAAAATGAATTGCTTCATTTTAGGGTTCCAGTAACGGGTTTTGTGACCGAAATGGACACCAGCTTTAAGCATATCGCGCATTGAAACGTTTGACATTTTTTTTCCTTTATGGGGTTAAGCGTTCATACACCCAATACACACGACCCTTTAGCTATGACTTTATAGTCAAAACTGAGCACCCCGGTATACCTTTATAGATGTATGTGAGTTTATAATAATGACCAAGTAATTTATATTATCAACAAATTACAATAATCGATTTAAATTGTCGCTAAACCAAGTTAATTAACCTTAAGTTTAACTAGACGTTAAACTGACTATTCAACTAACAATTTAGCGCCGCACTTTATATCATAAAATGATTTGATTAGCGACATAAAAATGTTTCCTTTATAATGCGATTTATTGTGGGATAATCAAACAAGGCAGGTTAAAATCTAGATATAACTATTAAATAGAATAGAATTTTAACAACAGGTAAACTAATGACTGCAGAATTATTTTTCATTTATGATAGCCATTGTCCTTGGAGTTATGCGGCAACTCCCTTGGTTAATGCTGTGAGCAAATACATACCCGAATTACCTATCAATTTGTGGCACTGTGCTTACTTTTCAGATGCTGATAACGATAACGTTATTTCAAAACAACAAATCAAGCAAGTCAGCGCTCTTTCAGCTGTTAATTTTTCACCTACTTATATAGAAAACTTAACGGTTATTAAAGATTCAACATTATGTGCTAATTTAATGACTTGGGCTGCAGTAAAAACACCAACCCAAGCTCTATTACTGTTAAACACCCTACAATCAGCACATTTCGGCGGCGACAACACACTTTCTTCTGAAGAAGCGCTGATGGATATTATAACGGAATATAAATTATCAATACCCGCTAAAGTATTTAACCAAAAGAAGTTAACGACAGATGCTGCGGCGCAAGTTCATGAAGTATATGCATTACAAGAGATTATTGAAACGCAAGCTATTCCTGCATTATTATTAGCTATTAATGACGACTTAATTTTATTAGACCATAGTGTATATTTACAAAATACCGCGAACTTTATCGATGCAATCAACTCAGAGTTAATTAAAAGTACTTAACTTCATATGGTGTTAATGTATTTAAATAACATTAATGAATTTATAAATATTAATAATTGCCTTAACAAGTTTTATAGCACTAAGGCAAAACTAAAGAGATATGACCCATGGCCATTACAATAAAAAGCCAAGAAGAAATTAGTAAAATGCGTATCGCTGGAAAATTAGCGGCTAACGTTTTAGAAATGATTGAACCACACGTGAAGGCAGGTATTACAACAGACCAGCTAAATACCTTATGCGCAGAATATACCGATAAAATTCAAGAAGCTATCTCTGCTCCTTTAAATTATCACAGTTTTCCTAAATCAATTTGTACCTCTGTTAATCATGTGGTTTGTCATGGTATTCCCGATAATACAATATTAGCAGATGGTGATATTGTTAATATCGATATTACCGTCATCAAAGATGATTACCATGGTGATACCAGTAAAATGTTTATTGTTGGCGATGCTAGTCCCGAAGACACTCGCTTGTGCCGAATTACTCAAGAATCATTATATTTAGCTTTAAAAAAAGTTAAACCAGGAGCGATTTTTGGGGAGATAGGTGCCACAATTCAAAAGTTTATCAAAAAGTCAGGTCGTTATTCTATCGTCAAAGACTACTGTGGACATGGTATTGGTAAAGAATTTCACGAAGAACCTCAAATTGTACATTACAAAAATAATGACAAAACTAAAATGGCTGTTGGTATGTGTTTTACTATTGAGCCCATGATCAATTTAGGTCGAGCCAATACACTACTTGATAAAGAAGATAATTGGACTGTATATACCGCCGATGGCAAAAAATCAGCACAGTGGGAACACACCATATTAGTTACCCCGACGGGTTGCGAAATATTGACACTGCGCGATGAAGAATCTATTCCACGCATTATGCACAACTAATATCTGAAAAAATATAAATGGCTACTCTGAGTTATTATTAACCGATAATATGTAAAAAAGGCATACTTTTGAATAATCAACAAACACTCTTAGATATCGTACCTTCGCACTTTATAGAAAAGCTGGCAACTAGCGCTGACTTTTTATCAACCAAAGATATTTGTGCTCATAGCCAAAGCTTTAAAGATTGGCTCAAAGATTCCTTTGTTGAGAATGATATCAATGATTTATTAGCAGCTAGAGCAACCTTTATTGATGCAGTTTTAACAAAATTATGGTGCCAACATCATCTAGACGAATTTCAAGTAAGTCTTGTCGCTGTAGGGGGGTTTGGTCGAGGTGAGCTTCATCCCCAATCTGATATTGATATACTTATATTAACCCAACAAAATATTGAAGCGGAAGAAGAAGATAAAATTTCGAGTTTTGTAACACAGCTTTGGGACATTAAACTTGATATTGGTCACAGTGTTCGCTCTATTAAAGAGTGTCTTAAACAAGCGGTTAAAGATGTTACCGTCGCGACAAATTTAATGGAAATGCGTCAAATAACCGGCAATGAAGCATTAACGCAACAGTTACTGCCATTGCTAAACCAAGATGTTTTTTGGACCTCTGAGAAGTTTTTTGTCGCCAAATGTAAAGAGCAGGATAATAGACATCAACAATATCGCGGCTCTGCTTACACACTAGAGCCAAACTTAAAGGCTAATCCTGGTGGCCTTCGCGATATACAAACCATTGCTTGGGTAGCCAAAAGACACTTCTCTGCTGATTCATTTGAAGAACTTGTTGACCATAATTATCTTTATCCAAGTGAGCTATTTGAATTATTAGAATCGCAAGATTACCTTTGGCGAATGCGTTTTGCATTACACTTTGTTGCAGGACGAAGTGAAAATAGACTGTTATTTGACTTTCAAGCTGATGTCGCAAAAATGATGGGCTTTGGCGACGAAGGTAAAGCGCCTGTAGAACGTATGATGAAGCGTTTTTTTAGAATTATAGCAAGAGTTACCGAGCTAAACACTATGCTACTGCAGCATTTTGAGCAAGCCATTATAAAAAAACCGACTTTAAGTAAAGTAAACATTATAAACAAAGACTTTGAGTTAGTTGATAAGCTCATTAATATCCGCAATGATCGCATATTTATGAACCCCGCTAAGCTAATTGAGATGTTCTTAATTATCGCCCAAGAACCAGCCATAAAAGGCATTCACTCTCACACTATGAGACTAATGCGAAATGCACGTAGACGGTTAATATCTGGCCTTATAGATTATGCAGAATGTCGACGTATATTTATGGCGATTATTCGGCATCCAAGAGGCTTAGGTTTACCGCTAACATTGATGCATAAGCACAGTATTATTAGCTCTTACCTACCGTTATGGCGAAATATTGTTGGTCAAATGCAATTTGATTTATTTCATGCTTATAGCGTCGATGAACACAGTTTTCGTGTTATTAAAAACCTACATCAGTTTAGCCAAAAAGAACACAATCATAAATTCCCATTGTGTAGCAAAATAGTTCAGAAAATTCGTAAACCTGAAGTACTTTATTTAGGTGGATTTTTTCATGATATAGGCAAGGGAAGAGGCGGTGATCATGCTAAATTAGGTGCCGTTGATGCGTTAAATTTCTGTCTTTCACATCAAATGAGCAAACATGACAGTAATATGGTTGCATGGCTTGTGGAATATCATTTATTAATGTCTGTTACTGCCCAACGTCGCGACATTAATGACGAAAATGTTATTCGTACTTTTGGCGAGATTGTTCGTGATGAAGCTCACTTAAATTATCTGTATTGCTTAACTGTTGCCGACATGCGTGGAACAAACGAAAGTTTATGGAATAATTGGAAAGCTAATTTGCTCGAAGAACTTTACTTTAATACCTTAAGTGCCTTCCGTCATGGTTTAGAGAAACCGGTAGAAGTTCGCTCTAAAATTAGAGAAAATCAACAACAAGCCCTCACTTTATTAACAGATAAAAATATAAAACCAAATGAAATAAAGATATTGTGGTCTGAATTTAGGGTTGATTACTTTTTACGTTATTCACCTGAGCAAATAGCTAATCAATGCCAACATATTCTTAAACATAATAGAGAAAAATCGCTTGTTCTTATCAGCCCCACACCATACAGAGGTGGTACTGAAGTATTTATTTTTACAAAAGAAAAACAAGATACTTTTGCCAATACGGTTTCTTTTTTAGTAACTAAAAAGCTCTCTATTCATGACGCTAAAATTATCACCACAAAAACTGGCTATACTGTTAACACTTTTGTTGTGCTCGATAGTCGAAATAAACCATTACGTGAACGTTTTTATACAAAAGAAATAAGTCAAGCATTAGTCGATAGACTCGATCAAAGCAATGTATGTCTATTACCAGATCCTAAAGTAAGTAGACGTATTAAACAATTTAAAGTCCCTCCACGCGTCAACTTTATTAAACTCCATGCTAAAAATAGAACCATGATAGAGATTATAGCACTTGATAGGCCTGGCTTATTGTCTAATATTAGCCAGATATTTCAAGAAGAATTACTCAGTATTCATTCAGCTAAAATCACTACATTTGGCGAAAAAGCTGACGATGTATTTACTATTTCAACACAAGAGAATAATGCGTTAACTACTGAAGAGAAACTAGCTTTAACAAATCGGCTGACAGAAGAAATTGACTAAACATTTTAATATTTAAAACACTTTATTGATAAAATATTAAGTAACCCCACAACAGGAAGATTTAATGACTGATTTACTGCAACTATCACAATTAATTGAAAATGCATTTGAAAAAAGGGACACAATCACACCCGCGACGGTTTCAACTGAAATTAAAGAAGGGGTACTAAGTGCCTTAGGCGCTTTAAATAACGGTAGTGCTCGGGTAGCTGAATTTAATAATGGTCAATGGCATGTAAATCAATGGCTTAAAAAAGCTGTTTTATTATCTTTTCGTATTTGGGATAACCAAGTATTAGACGGAGCTGAAAGTACTTTTTTTGATAAAGTACCGATGAAATATACTGGTTATAACCAAGCGATGTTTGAAACTGATGGGGTAAGAGTAGTTCCTGGGGCAAGTGTTAGAACTGGTAGCTTTATAGGTAAAAATGTTGTGGTAATGCCTAGCTTTGTCAACATTGGTGCTTTTGTCGATGAAGGTTGTATGATTGATACGTGGGCTACTGTTGGCTCTTGTGCACAAATTGGCAAAAATGTTCATCTGTCTGGTGGTGTTGGTATTGGCGGTGTTTTAGAGCCCCTGCAAGCAGGGCCAACAATCATTGAAGATAATTGTTTTATAGGTGCTCGCTCTGAAATAGTTGAAGGTGTTGTTGTCGAAAAAGGTGCGGTTATTTCAATGGGCGTTTATATTGGCCAAAGCACCCGTATTTTTGATAGAGAAACAGGAGAAATTCACTACGGTAGAGTACCAGCTGGGTCGGTCGTTGTTCCAGGTAACTTACCTTCATCATGTGGTACTTATAGTTTATATGCTGCAATAATTGTTAAAAAGGTAGATGCAAAAACACGTGCAAAAATAGGTATTAATGCTTTACTTCGTTCAGTCTCTGAAGAGTAACCTTAATCAATAAGCCTAGAACTGTTAATATTTCGACATTATTTTCAGTTCAAATTATTGGCTATTCATACAATAAAAAAGTTTTTAGTCTAGTTATTCATCAATATAAAGTTATAACGCCGTAAAAATAACTAATAAATACTACTGGAAGGATTCGGCTAAAAACAGATAACTATTTGTTGATTAATTTTTACTTAGTATGTTTAGAGTAATAACTACTCGCCAAAATTAAAAGTATCTTATCTCGAATAAAGCTTAACCACTAAAGCTTAACAACTCCTGATGCGTAAAAAAATTGACGCTACCGATATATAAAAATAACTTAGACTATTTTACTATCTAAAATAATACCACCAGTTATTTATTATTCTTTATTTATAAAAGTATAAGATTAATTTTTATGAATATTTTCAGTGAATTAATATAATTATGAAAATTTATCAAATAGTACTTTAAAATTTTGGCACAGCACTTGCCAACCTAATAGTAAATTAATCTTTTTCGTCAATTGTCATTAGGTTTACTATGAACATATTTAAAGTGAGTATATATTTTCTCATTTATTTTTTGTTGTCGGCGTGTGCAAGTGATCATGCTTTAACGGTTAACAATACTAGTTACCATAATAATAAATTCCCTCAAAAGAAATTTATTATGACAACGGCAACGTCACCAAAAAAATTACTGTCATCAGACCATCTACTTATGCTGTCACTCTTGAATAGAGAAACACCGAAAGATCAACTAATGATGCTAGCCTTTGCTAATAGAGATCCATACCCGTCATTGAATAATAAAATAGGTATATCAATAAAAGGTACTCACCTAAATGACGGGATAAGTTATCGAGTTAAATCAAAATATATAACGTTAATTGAAAAAGATCAGAATGCTGTAGGTATAAACCTAATCGATGATTAACTGGTAAAAAGTATCTTTCATGACCTTGCATTAGCCATTTAATTTTGTGAATGAAGGAGACAAATAGATATCAATTTGTTAACAAATATTGATAAATTAATAAAATAGCGTTATGAACTAAAATAATACAACTAACCATTTCTATTCCTAATTTTAATATTAATATTAATTTTTTATATTTAACTCAGAAACTTTAATCTTTAGGCAATGTAAGATCATTCTAATAGTTAAATTCAAATCAGGATCAGACTTAAAAAAACATTACTTAAAATCTTCGTTAACAAAAAGCTACCAAGTCTATAACAAACAAATAGCTTGGCTGTTCTATTTAGCAGACTTCCCCAGTATGATTGACTATTTATTTAGTGTTATAATTACCAC
>Ga0115006_10000227_pt1 | contig 29839 bp, 11 predicted proteins | sample ArcOceMetagenome_3_FD_88943 | JGI IMG/M metagenome (GOLD analysis project Ga0115006, IMG submission 88943) | Marine eukaryotic phytoplankton communities from Arctic Ocean - Arctic Ocean- Svalbard ARC20M Metagenome | ecosystem: Environmental > Aquatic > Marine > Oceanic | place: Arctic Ocean...
CCGTACTTTCGCACGAGCTGCGGGACGTGGGCTGCTGCCCGCGCCGAGTGTCAGGCCAATGGCGGCGACCTTGTTGTCATCTTGGACGCGGCTAAGAATGCTCAAGTCACCGCGTTCATGCAGAACTTCACCGACTACCTGCAATGCGACGGCCCATACCCGTGGATCGGGGCAAGCGACTGCTCGGTGGCCAGTGCAAGCTGCACATGGGTAGATGGGTCGGCGTGGGACTACACGGGGCCAGGTTTCGCCATCAATGATACGCACCTACACTATTATGTCGATGGCAGATGGGGAACAGGGTCAGGGAGCACTTCTACTTCAAGAGGGATATGCGAGCGGATTACAATCGCAATCGTCGCTAACCTGTCGGCGGAGGAGATTGTTGTACCGCCATCCCTGCGCTACACGTTGAAGCTGTCGTCTCCGGTCCCGCTATTGAAAGGGCAGACTCGAGCCTTTCTTGTTGTTAGCAATGCTGGTGTGAAGTATGCACAGGACCAGCATCAGTTTGAAGCCTGCCGAACTGCGACGACCTGGGACATCACAAGTTCGGGGAATTATTCTGTCAGCTGGCTTGGCAGTAATGGAGACCTGCTATTTCGATTCTCTGCCAGACCGGCAAGCAATGAAATTGTGTTCACTCATAATGTCAGCGGCACATCATGCACGCAATATGCAAGCGGAGGCTCTGCATGTGGAAACATGTGTCAAGGTCGTTACGCCCTGCCATACGTGCTTGGAGACGGGCGCAAGACCTGGACGATTATGGTCGACAATACAGGCTTTCATGTGCTTAAAGACGGCCGTGAGCTACATGTCTACGCACATCGCGCAAGCTTTTCTTCATTTGAGCACACATCAAGCAGCCATAGCAAAGTTTCGGTGACGCAAAAGCTTAACGCATTACATACCGGCGGCTATTGTGAAGATTTGTCTGACTCTTTTATTGCTGTGATGCCCGGTGCTGTGATGAAGGTAAAAACGGAGCTGGGATCAAACGTACCAGCCAAGTTTGTCTCTCTTCTGTCGCCAACGTGGCATCTGGGAAGCATAGGGTATGTCACACGTCCACAATATAATGACTACGCGTGTGTGTTCGAATCTGGCGTTGACTTTAGGGTCACATCCAAACCAACCCGCGCATTTGCAAACAGTCTTGACCTGGTCGATGCTGCGCATAAGATAGCCTGCTTATCGCCAAGCTGGATTTACGGACAACGTACTGTCAATGTCAGTCTTGAACGTCTATCTGTCCCGACATGGGAGATCACCGGTTCAGGAGAGTATTTTGTCGACTGGCATAACGTGGAAGGAGACATCCTGTTTCGATTCTGGCCGCAACCAGACCTAGATGAAATCTGGATGACGTGTAAAACCAATGGCTCCTGGGCTGAGTCCAAGACACCCGATGAACGACACAAGCTACAGTACGCACTTGGAGAAGAACAAAAGACCTGGATGATAATGGTCGACGATTCAGGCTTCCACGTGCTCGAAGATGGCCGCGAGCTGCACGTCTATTCACATCATATGAGCTCAATGTTTGCGTCATTCTCCTACACCTCCAGCGACAAAAACTATATCAACATCACACGGCGCAACGAAAAAGGCTTGGACCCGGTTGCAGACACTGACCTCGCCAGAAGATTTTTGATGCTTGGCCATTGGTCAGCAGGCAAGATACCATCAGACTTGTATGCGAATGGCGGCGATCGAATAGACCTTGTCTGGTTTTCAAGCTCCAACATTTCTAAGGGAGCGTATATGTGTCAGTTTGTTGGATCTGCAGGCCATATTCAGACAACCGAGGTCACTGTCGTGAATAGTAGCTTAGCATGGTGCATGACGCCGATGTGGAGGTCCAGCCAGGGAGTTGTGACCGTCAACGTGCTGTACAGTGCCGACGAGTCGCTGGTATCGTTGGCACCCACGGTGACGCGAAGCGAATTCAGCATCACCGGGCTCTATGAAAACCAATGCTCTGGAGACAGTTGTAGAGCTTGCCTCGGCTGGACTTGTGAAGAAGTCACCTTCGAGCAGAATTCATCACATGTAAAACTCAATTTGGTGGAGATATGGGACGCTAGGATCAATCCGACCATAGGCCCCGCGACGGGTTTGTCAAACGTGACGCTGTCGGGGGCCGGCTTCACGACAAATCATGAGTATGCGGTCGTGCTTGCCAGCACCTTGTACGCAAATGAAACGGTATACGTGTTTGCCTTTGCTGCGAATCAGTCAAGGCAAGTCATCTGGACAGCACCATCGTGGCATTCATACTTCACAGGACTCAGTAACTTCTCGAGAGTGGGACAGTCATGGATCTCTGTCAAGCTCCTTCGACTAACGGCAACTGTCAGCATTTCAAATTCCAGGCGCGACAACGGGCTCGTCACCTTCAACACACAGCACGATCTGTCGTCTCATTCGTATGCATACGTGCGAGTCGACGGAAAGTTACATCTATTTTCGGCGACACCCTCTTACGCCTTTGAGAACGCGTCAGCGACACACTCTCAGTGGAACGTGTCAATCTACGGAGTTCAGCTGGCATATGGTCTAAATTCTGAGTTAGCTGCGCAGGCACAAAATGAGGTTGGGTTTTTCAGCTGGGTTCATACCAAAAGAGATGACGGGACAGAATGGCGTGAAACACTGTTTGGGTTTCAAATGTGTTGGCTGAACATGAGCTTGTCGAATGCGTCCGTTTTTGCTGATTTGAACAACGAAACCCTGACTCTAAATGTAAGAGCCTTCAACACAAATCGGAGGTACATACTAAACTTTAGTACGTCCGGCCATTGGATTCAGACGAAACCCGTACATCCTTCATCGCGCAACACGCTTATCGTTGATCTGCCTTCATGGCTGCACGACGCCGGCAAGAATATCACGGTCCACGTCAGCGAAGAGTCTAGTTCGCACATATTGCCTCCGTGTGCGTTATCGGACAAATTGCTTTCGTTTCGATTTCTTCACGGCTGGAAATCGATGAACATGACGTCATTTTTGGCTTCAGGCGGGCTGGTCATGGAGATCAAGGGAGGCGGGTTTGGCGGCGAAATTTTCTGTGAATTAAATGCCGAGACCAGCTCTTACAACATGACTGTCCGTGCTAGAGTGATTGACTCATCAACTTTGCATTGTCGACTCGGTGCGTGGTTGCACAAAACGGACTCGGCAGATTTGAGGATCACGCGCAACGCACACGTGATTCCGTTTATCGGCACTGGTTCTAATTCTATCGCTATTCTTGAAGGCTGGGACCTTGCAAGTGGAATTCCTCTGGAGGCGACAGCCAAGGGCGGTGAGATGATCACCATTCACGGATACGGGTTTGACTACGGCTCCTCCGATTATTCTTGTCTTTTCCGGAAGCCCTCAGCAGAAAACGCGTCGATCTGGGGTGACACAATGATGACGGCAGCAAACGTGACTTCTTCCACGGAAATCAAGTGCTTGACGCCTGCTTGGGGCTCCTCGTTCACAGCGGATGCTAGCCGCATTCAACTGGACGTCCGAAGGGGTTCGCAGGTCGTGACATATCGAGGTGGCGGTGTAACGCCACTGGCCTGCCCCTCATTGCCAGCTGATGGCTGCTCAATTGTCTTCGTTGAGGTCTGGTATCCTGCTCCTGGCACTGTCCTCTTTGGAGACGCGCTGGGAGGTGTTGAACTTGCATTGCATGGATATGGATTTAACACAGAAGTAAACTATTCATGCTTCTTCGACTCTGGACTCGAAATTGTTGCGTCGATCCCGACCAAGCCAACGTCACAAACAGCGATGACCTGTACAACTCCGGCGCTCACCAAAAAAGCCGATGACTGTGATTTGACCTTGCGACGAGATAACATTACTGTACGAGGTGTAATCAGCGACTCACTTGCATTTCGATTTGCCTCTGTATGGACACAAAAGGATGTCTCCGCAGGCCCTGCCAAGGGTGGATCTCCCATCACAGTATCAGGTGCAGGTCTTGACAACAACTTCATTCACCTTTGCGTGTTTACAGCAAACACCAGCAATTTCACGCGTGGAGACTACGATGTGAAAACCATCACCCTGACCAGTGTCTTGAACTTGGTCGAAGACCCACCCGGATCCTACAACAGCGGCATCTGCTTGACGCCGGCCTTTGCATACGCCGCATCACACGCTGAATTTAGAATCGAGATGATCAAGAATGATGATCGGATTCTTGTTGATTATGTCGGCACCAATGCGGCTAGTGCTCATGCGTTTGACTTCAAAGCGGGCTGGGATTTTGTGGTTTCTGGGTCAAACACTTCAGATCCGTCGAGCTTGGCCTCTGGCGGCTCACGGGTTGAGATACACGGGTATGGATTTGGTTCTAACGAGTCACAATATTTGTGCACATTCAATCGAGTTGCCGTGAATGCGTTGACGCATAACACCTCGGTTGCCACCACATCTTCTCTCAATTCAACCGCTATCGTCATTTCGCCGGGCCTGTTGCTGTGTTCGACCCCCGAGTGGGGGCTTCACTTTCCCGCGCATCAAGGGGGGAGAGTGAACATGCTGATTGCAGATGCAGCCGGCATGGTGACATACACTGCAGGTGGCTTGAACGCCAGTGAGTGTACAGGGCAGCTGCAGTGCTCCATACGGTTTTTAACCTCCTGGTCCTATATGTTTCTCGCCGCAGGTCAAGCACTACCGGCAACAGGCGGCGTGTACTATGTAGAAGGATTTGGGTTCGATCCGTCTTCCAACTACACCTGCAGAATAGCCCATGCCTCTGGCAGTGCCATGTTTTATTCGATATCTCAAGGCACAACGACACGCGTCAGCTGTGTGGCACCAGCCTTGAATTTCAGTCTCAACGGCCTGCAAGAAGTGCTCACACTGCAGCTCTTGGAGAACATGGACGCGCGTATAATTACCAGCACAGAGCTCGATTTAGGCGCGAACATGACGTTTGTCCAATCATGGGCAACTACAGATGTTTCAGCCGCACCAACGCATGGAGGAAACTCGATTTCTGTGGGTGCGGCAGGATTGTCCAGTGCAATGCTCTATGCCTGTAATTTCGAAGTCAACGGGTCGTCTGTGACGTCTGCAGCAAATCTTCTTCATTCCGGAGCCATTCGGCTAGGGCAGTCTTATCAAGAACTCCAGTGCAGCGTACCTTTTGTGCATACTCAGGATATGGCCATCCTCAGGATATTTGGAAAGACATCTGTGGATGACGCAATGTGGGCAGTCCTGGTGAACGGGAGTTTCGTGCCTGTTCTTGCCAACTTCCTCCTGAAAGAGGGATGGGAGAGCATAGAGGTTGGCACGAACGTGTCGAACCCATCCGCTGCTGCCAGTGGGGGACAGACTGCGATTGTGCATGGCTATGGGTTTGACCTTGAGGCCGGCAGTTACATTTGTGTCTTTAGCTACCCGACTGCCGACGGAAGATGCGGGCCGCTTGCTGGCGGCGCCATGTGTGGAGGACACGGGTCAGAGCCTAGTCCTTCGTGGGCACTCTATTGCAATGAAACCAGTGGCTGGTGCGGTATCAGTGATGCTTTCAAAAACGCGCAGGCATCAACCGCCTTCGATTTTTCGGGAGGTGCCACTTCAAGTGCAGCAACTATGACGACGACTGCAAACGCTATCTCCCACGTAAGGCTCGAGTGCCGAACTCCTGCCTGGGGCTCATCATTCGCCTCAAACGGGGGGAGAGTTGACGTCACAATCCTCAGGAACTATACAGCATCTAGCCCGCCGGTTCCCTCCCCAACTTTGTCTCCGTTGTCATTAACGAGTAATGGCGCAGATGCTGGAGCTTGCAATTCTCGACTGACTTGTTCCGTGGAATTCTATGACTTTGTCTCTGCGGTCACACCTACCACAGTATCAGCCCAGGGCGGCGAATCAGTGACTGTATCCGGATACGGCTTTGATTCTGCTACCGAGTATGCATGTTTCTTTGGAGACTCGCGCTTCAATGCTACGTCAGCCACCATACAAGCGTTGAACACAACGCACGTGCTGTGCATTGCTCCGGCATGGAATTCTGCTGGAGGAGACTATGTGGTCAAAATTGTGAAAGTTTCATCATCGCTCGTGATTGCCGGCAACCCGCTTCCTTTCGGAATAGAGAATTCGTGGAGTTCCAAAGATCTGAGCATTGCTCCAGCCAAGTACGGCAGCCGCATCGTGGTCATCGGAGCTGGATTCATGCCGCAGCGGGAGTACACGTGCCGCTTCACCAAAGATGGAGACGTGGCAGTGACCGATGCGCTGCAAGAGGATGGCAATTTCAAACGTCTGACGTGCTCCACCCCCACTTGGGCGTATGTAGCGCGGATTGTTGATTTTGATCTTGTGTACAACGACAGCAGCTCGATTCAGGTTGTCAGCTATGTAGGCAATAACACAGCTTCCGACCTACTACTTACACTTAATGAGGGATGGGATAGTGTCTCCCCAAGTACGGGGCCCGCTTCTGGCAACACCACTGTGCGAGTTCACGGATATGGATTCGGTGCGGCGGGCCAGAGCTACTACTGCACTTTTTATCACAACCATTCGCGCACCGTCGTTGCTCTTGTCATCAACACCACGCTATTGGAGTGCATCACACCAGGTGGGGCCGAAGCTTGGGGAGTATCTTTCGTGGCCGGACCTGTTCTCGGGCGAACGGCCATCAATATCTCTCGAGGGGACGGAATTACCGTTGCGTTCACCAATGGATCGATGACCGAGGCGGGCACAGTCGGGTGTGTCTCAGCCAGTAGCCAGGCGTCCTGCTCGTTCATATTTTTCCAGACATGGGCATCAGCCCTGAGCGTTCCAAAAACGTTCGAAGCGAGCGGCAACATTGATTTTACTATCTACGGATGGGGACTGGATGTGACCAGCAACTACTCTTGTCAGTTATCGGGCCCGTCGGTTCACTCAAGCATAGTGTCTGAGGTCAATCATCCCGACTCAGTGACCCGTCTCTTCTGCAAAATACCGCCATGGCCATTTCCTCTGAGCAACAAACTGCAATTGATCCTTTTGGACACAGGCAGAATTTTTGATATTTCAAAGCCTGTGCAGGAGTTCAATGTGACTGCGTCGGTCGCATCTCTGCCCCGCTCAGCGTTTTCCAGTCGTGGTGGTGAGAACATCACCATTGACGGGTACGGGTTTCAACCGACGTTGAAATACATTTGTATTTTTCTCCACCGCAACGACTTGCTAGTTCATGAGGACAGGATTGTGAATGCTACATTCGTTTCATTACAGAGCCTTACATGTCAATCCCCGACTTGGTCGCCTCATGACCGAAACATTCGGTTGGTGCTAGCTTCCTCGGGGGCAATTCCACAGAGCGCGAGGATGGCATCGTGTCCCGAGCATGCGTTGGTGTCCGCTGATATGCAATGTCAGAGCCTCGAGATGGCCTTGTATCCTGAGTGGGTTTCACATACGCCAGGCCACGGTGATCGGCTTGGTGGGTTAAATGGTGGCGGACCAGATAGAGACAGTTCACCGCGAAGCCCGATGATTACCGTGCGCGGGTTTGGGTTTGATCAGCATCGCAGTTACCGATGCCACTTCTCAGAACTCACCGCCAACGCGTCCTCAGCAGCAATTTCAACCTATGGTAATTGTACAATCCCCCCCTGCTGGACATCTGGACTTGTACTGAGCACAGTTCTCATCTTTTGCAAGCCTCCCATATGGGACTCCGCTACAAAGTGGTCAGATTTCGGGAGTGTCGTGAGTTTGCTAGATGTACAAGAGGCGGATTTGAGCAACCAGACACATGTGTCCATCTACAGGCAGCTCACGCGCAACGAGACGCGCTTCGAGTTTGTGCAGATTAACAAGCGTCCGTCTTTTCAAGGTGCATCTGCTGTTGTGTCATATTCTGAAGCACCAGAAGAGCGGGTGATGGTGGCGAATTGGGCTGAGCACGTCTGGGAGGGTGCCTCTCAGGATGGACTCCGTGTCCTCTCTGAAACTTCGCAGCACCTTTCTTTCCAAGTAGTCTGTGGGGCTTGCCAAGCATGGATGGACCTGAAAATCTACGCCAATGGGTCGCTGTCTTTCATGTCACCAGCAAAGGGCTTCTTCGTGTTTTCCGTCTGGCTCAAGGACGATGCGGGCGCGGATTATGGAGGATTCGATAGGTCCGAAGCCTACGGCTACAGCCTTGAAGCATCGGCGAGCCCTGGTCATTACAAAGGAATTCCACCAGAGCTCATCGGCCGCGTATTCACGGTGCTTGAGAACTCAGAGATACTCAAGCTGTACATCTTCAAGCCGTTCATAACCAACATGGTGCCACCATTTTCGGGCGACTTTGGAGTGGACGAACGTGTATTGGTCTCCCTTGAATTGTTTTATGACGCTGCATACTTCTCATCCCACACGCCCCCCACCATTTCCTCGGATGGAGTGCTAGCTTTCAAAGTGAGGCCCTTTGTGCACGGCAACACATCCGTGATGCTGCAAAAGACCGAATTCTCCAGCGCTGCCAACAAATCACTAGTCACTTCCTTGAATTTTACTGTGCAAATCATGTCGGTAAACAATCCGCCGACTTTCATTCTCAATTCATCTCATATTCGCCTGCTGGAGGATCAATGCAACCAAGGGTGTGTCATTTCGTCATTTGCAACGGACATCTCCAAGGGCCCGGACTCTAACCTTACGAGCTCATCAGCCCAGGGCGAAGATTGGGCAGAAACCTTGCAGGACCTCACTTTCTTTGTCTACGGTGACACAAATTCATCCGTCTTTGCTGAGCCGCCTGCCGTGTTGCCATCTGGTGCATTGTCGCTCAAGACAAGAGCGGATATGAATGGCGTCCTCAATTTCTCTCTCGTCTTGCAAGACAACGGGGGTGGGCTTCCAGGTGGCGGAAATGACTCCTCAAGTACTGTATTCTTTTCCATACGCATTGTGCCGGTCAATGATGCCCCGGCTTTTCGGGTCAGATGTCCGCTGAATGATTCGCACAAGCTGTCGTCCAGTCACGTTCCAGACATGTTCAAAGTCAATTGTAGCGAAGGATGCTATCCGTTAGCATCATTGAGCTCTTCCCCCACCACCACTCCAAGTCCTACATCATCGTCAAGCACGAGCAGTGCCGCGCCCAGCTCTTCCTCCACCACCACTCCCAGTCCTACATCATCGTCAAGCACGAGCAGTGCCGCGCCCAGCTCTTCCTCCACCACCACTCCAAGTCCTACATCATCGTCAAGCACGAGCGTAAATCCAGTCAATGCCACCCCGTCGCCGAGCGTAATGCCCGCCATGTGCATAGTGGATGTGGAACTGAGAGAAGACTGCATATCATGCCCTGGAGATGTGGTAGGCTGCCAATTTGGAGCTGCTATTCCCACATTCATCACACAGATCCTCGCTTCGGAGCATGATGCAGCAGATGAGCGTGCCCAGCTCCTCTCCTTCGTGCTGAAGAAGGAGATCAGTAGTAATGATCAATTGTTTGACGCTGGACCAGATGTCTCGACTAGCGGCGACCTTTCCTTGTGTCTCGCCATGGGCGAGAACGGAGTATCTTTGTACAACGTGACCTTGCGCGACAATGGTGGTACTCTCAACAACGGGGTGGATGTCAGCAGTGCCTTCCAGCTACGTTTAAGCGTCTCGGAAATCAATCAAAAGCCGTCTTTTGAGATGTGTTCTCCGGCCAATGACTCCGCGTGCTCGTGCGTTGAGGCTGTTGGCAATGGGGGAAGGGCCACATGCTGTGAAGAAAGGATAATTGTGCGAAAAGGAAGTGGGAACACACGTGTGCCCGCGTTTGCCTACAACATTTTCAAGGGCAGAATGAATCCTAGTGGTCAAGACTCTGAGAAAGGGCAGAGCGCAACGTTTCTCATCGACGCGGTCGCAGTTGTCACAGAATCAGAATCTGCGTCGGAGTTTGAGGCTGTACATAGCAACCGTTCGTCTGATTTATTTGCGGTGGCACCGCGTATCAATGAGACTGGGTTTCTCGAATTTTCTGTGCTAGATGCCAAGTACGGGCAAGCGCAGTTCGAAGTTACGATGGCTGATGACGGAGGCCAGGCTAATGGCGGCGTGAATGTCTCTGATGTGACCATAATGCGTATTGTTGTGATACAGGGGTACGTCGCTATCGAAATTTCCATGGAAACTTCGCTACTGTTGACGCACGAGTCCGTCCAAGAACATATTCGCCGCATCATCGCGCAAGTAACGTCGACGGAACTATTTCTGGTGTTGACCTCAGAGTGCTCCGCTACGGGCAGACGCCGGCTGCTGGCATCCTCGTCGTTCAGCGTGCAGGTACTGTCTTCTTCGACAGCGGAATTGCTCAGAACACTTGCCGCCATGTCCAACGTAACAGCAGCCTTACGCGCAGTGGTGGGTGAGAACGCCACCATCAGTTCCGAGGCATTCCTGTCTGACGCGCAGGCGAACGCATTTCCGCGATTCAACATCTCGACGGATGAGGTGACTGTGGTCCAAACGCAACATGTTCGAGGAAATCCATATGTGCAGGGGAACTTCATCACAGATCTTGTGCCGCCGGCGGATATCCCCCTCAGCAACGAGGGTGAGCCTCTGATAGAGGTGCTTGTCAAGCCACTGCGATATCTTGCGGATGGTGGTCAGTGGATCCATGGGACTGATGGCGGAATATTTGCTTCGGGTCCCAATGTGACCGTACATTTCCCGCTCTCGTGCTGGCTTCTCAGCCAGGAGTGGGTGATGGACCAGACTAGTGTGCCGTGCAAAGGAAACGGCACGCTTTCACTGGAGACCAGGGATGAATATTCGGGATTGGTTGAGTTCGAGCTGAGTCTGAAAGGCAGCAATTTTTCCCGCTCCTTCCAGATCCGTGTACTTGCTGTGAACAGACCGCCCCAGTTTTCGATCCCGGCTCTGGTGGATCTGGACGAGGATTTTCCTTGCAGCAACTCGTCCCGGCTTACCTTGCGGCATGCGGTCTTTGTAATGCCCCCCGACATAGTGACCATTCCTCATTTTGTCACGGACATTACCGCCGGATCGCAAGAGAGCGATCGTAATACCCAAAATGTGTCATTTAGCGTGGTGCTCTTAGCCGGCGATGTGACAGCCTTCAGGATCCTTCCATCCATTCCAGGACAAACGATCGGCGCGGCGATCAACCATTCGAAGCTCGAATTCGCCCTAAACCCCAACTGGAATGGAAACTTTACGTTTAATGTATCCGCTCGTGACGACGGCCCCACTGCAAATGGCGGAGTGGCAATTTCCAGCGCAATCTTCACTCTCGTCGTCCGGGCTGTCAATGATGAACCCCACTTTCAAATTGTGCCAAATGTTACAATACACGAAGATGAGGGAGGCAAAAACCTTTCCGTAGTTTCAGATGTCGTCGCAGGTATGCACGGCTCCATGGAAGATTCTCAGACTCTACATTTTGAAGTGTCTGCTGGGGCGTTGGGCTTATCGACCACGCCTACTCTGTTCATGTCCCATGCTGAATTTGTAAACGCGAGCTCATGGACCATGTTTGTTAAGACAGCTGCGGACTATTATGGACTAATCGCGCTGAATGTGACTCTTGTGGACAACGGAGGCACTGAAAATGGTGGTGATTGTCGTGGCGTCGATCGCGTGACTAGATCTTTCCAGCTCATCGTGCTGGGTGTGAATGACGCACCATCCTTTGATTTGCTGTCAGATGACGTAAGAGTACTGGAAGACGGGCCGCTCTATTCAAATGTGCTGGCAGTCAACATATCCGCAGGCCCGCATGAGCAAGCCCAAGCGCTGACCTTCATTCTGACTGCAATAACCGAGAACAGCACACAGCATTTTGATATCCAACCTCATGTGTTGGCCAACGGAACGCTTATTTTCAAACCAGCTCGAGATGAGTATGCCTCCGTCAAGTACAACGTCACTCTAGTAGATGACGGAGGGGTTGAGCGAGGCGGGAAGAATACATCGCTACCGAAGCAACTCTCTATTAAGATAGCACCAGTGAATGATGCCCCATCGTTTGACCTGCTCCAAGACGTTGTTCAAGTGCTGGAAGACAGTGCCAACTTTTCGCGTCTCCTTGCTGTTAATGTCTCTCCAGGCTCTGCCAATGAAAATCAGCAGTGTTTGACGTTTAGTTTATGCCCAGTGGCTGCGACGCGCGTGCGCTCGCTGGCAACCCCGTTGACGTGTGTTTGTGAAAATGCCTCGGAGTGGATCACGTTTGAGAGCTGCGAGAGTGGCACTTCGTCAGTCGCAGCTTCTTTTGACGTGTCACCGCATATAGATGAGAATGGAACACTCGTCTTCACTCCGACTCACGACTACTTCGGGGCTGTAAGGTACAACGTCACCCTTGTAGACTGTGAAGGTAACACAAGCGGGGGAATCGACACATCTAGAGTGCAACTGCTTACCCTGGAGGTTGTTCCCGTGAATGACGCGCCGTCCTTTGACCTCAATTCTGACACTGTGTCAGTACTTGAGGATTCCCCCCTCTACGCAAAGCAGTTTGCTGTCAACGTTTCAGCAGGCGCTGCGAACGAAGCATTTCAGTGTTTGACATTCGTTGTGAGCAATTGCAGTGATGACCTAGCACTCTACTTCGATATTTCACCTCACGTGCATCGTAATGGAACACTTGTTTTCAAGACCGCACCTGACGCGGCCGGAATCGTTGCGTGCAATGTCAGTCTGGTCGACTGCTGGGGGGCAGGTGCCAACGGATCGTTTGTGTCCGCACACCGAGCCGTCAACTTTCAGATCACCGCAGTCAACGACGCTCCGACCTTTAAATTCACAAACATAACTGTACTGGAGGATCAGTACATCAATGCCTCCTACGAGTCGTCTGCACACATCTTTTCCATTTCTCAAGGCTCCAGCCATTCCCACGAGCAAATTCAGACTCTCACGTTTGTCATTGCGCACATCGAGATTGACCCACCGGAGATGACGTTGTTCCAAGAGCTGCCCCAAATTCGGTGGCTGAACAACAGCAATGCTTCTATATCTTTCCGCACTGCTCCGTACCAATTTGGAGTGGCGTACGTACACTTCTATCTGCAGGTCTTTTATTTTTGTATGATTGCCACTTATCAACAAAACATACTCACGCGCTTGTGGTCTCTATGCCTGCTTGTGTGTGCAGGATGATGGCGGGAGCACGGATGGTGGAAAATTCAACTCGAGCAAGCATGTCATGCAAATCCACATCGCGAGTGTAAATACAGCTCCTTCGTTCGCGGCGCTGGTCTCGGAAGCGCTTGTGTGTTTTGACTTCCCCCGTTTCAACGATACTGTCGCAATCAACATGTCTGCGGGTCCCTTTGAGCAGCAAAACATCACATTTCACGTGCAGTTGGTCGCTGGGGAGGCGGCTCTGTTCAAGGAGTTGCCAACACTAGATAGAAGTGGCAGGTTGGTTTTTGAAATTTCCACGCATCAGCCCCCACCCCCAATTAGCTATGAGACGCTTGACGCCATTTTCATGCAAAGCACGTGTAATGGAACGTGGTGCAGAGCATGCGCAGAGAGATGCAGTGCAATAGGGGATACGCTCTGCATGTACCAGTGCCAATTTCCAAACGCAAGCTCGGGCAAGGCGATCTTCAATCTCACCCTCTTTGACAATGGTGGCGGAGCACGTGGGGGAATCAATCGATCTTCCTCCGTCATCTTTTCAGTCACTGTGGAAGACTTCTTGGCGCACAGTCTCTCCACTGTTGTATATGCATTGGATGAAGACGACACTAGCAGCCACGTGCAGCTCCTGGTATGTGTCCGATCGAATGTTTTGGTTGCACATATGTTTGCATCCATGCTGTGGGCATATGCGTGTTATCATGGTTGCGTGGCCTGGAATAGATGAAAGAATCACTGAAAAGGTAAGATAGATGCAGGCCTAGTTTCGAGATAACCTTGGTATCTCGTGCTACTATGCCACTGGAAAGAATCTCGCAGTCATCACGTGAATGCAGATTTACCCCTTTTGCTTGAACTGACTTGCAGTGGACAAAAACAGGGCAATCTGCCAGAAACGGCGACTGGGTGGACATCTGGACTACGGGTGCCGGGATTAAAGCTCCTCTTGCACGCCAAAGCGTCGCAAATACCTCGGGATCCCCAAGACGTACGAATTCTCAACCAGACAGAAGTGGCGGACTCGACGGATGTGATAGCTTTCAGTCGCAATGTATCTTGGACAAGGCAAGATGCTGATGGAGTTTTGGGTCTTTTTACAGAGGATGGTCCCAATCAGCTGTTTGCCAATGCCGGGCCAGCAAATTTCACCGTATCTGTGAACGGATCTTGGCACTTCCAATTGGCATCACACAGACATGGAATCGTGCTGTTGAGCACGCATTTGCAAGGACCCGGGGACAGGTATTTCAGTTGCCGCACCGCGCCAAATAACAGCACGCAGGCGCAGAACTTTCTGTTCTTAGTGAGGCCCGTCAATGACCAACCGTCATTTCGGCTGACCTCCGTCGCCTCTGCTGAGATCGAAACAACTGAGGACGCGGGGCTGTTCATCGAGCAATTTGCCCTGAACGTGAGTAAGGGTGGATGGTCTGAGGAAGACCAGAAAGTTACCTTCACTTTAGTCCGCACAGGAGGAGACTCAAACTTGTTTGACCGAGCTTTTGTCGAGTGCGTTGATGGCTCGAACGGAGAGTGCACCTCTGGTATTGCACGCCTGCGTTTGGTTCCAACTCCTGACATGTGGGGGTCAGTCACATACTCTTTGAAAATTACGGATAGTGGCGGGACAGATCGCGGGGGCATCGACACATTTCCTAGTGCCATTGAAGCTCCCATTACCTTTTCCGTGAAAATTTGGCCGAAGAATGATGTCCCGAGCTTCACGTTGTCTGCTGCACAGGTTATAGTGGGCCAGGATACGACATGCGAAGCAAGCTCTTTGGCCTCTTGGACGTCTCCACTGTCTCAGCCGAGCTGCCGACATCTTGCAAATCCAACCCAGAATCTGACGCACGAACATAATGGTTTTGCTACGGCCATCAGCATGGGCGCTTATGAGGACGGACCCCTTCCCGGTGGAGGACCCGGTCAACTAAGCGTGCAGGGCGTGTGCTCATCAGGCCCCTGCGAGCATCAGAGTGGAATATTTACGGTCGAGCCTCTAGACCCAGTCCAAGCTGGCGTACTTTTCAAGACTTTACCGAGAGTCACAGCTACAGGGACATTGCAATTTGAAGCTAGGTGGCTGATGAACGGGGAATCCACTTTCCGCATCTCGCTACGGGACTCAGGTACAATCGACATGACTGTAGTCCCAGGCGTAAAAATGGATCCTTCGATGACCTTTTACCTACCGGAAACTGAGCGATGCACATTGCTGCACAGTGCAAGCTTCTGCCAAGCAGCACGAGACCACGATCAAGCAAGACTTGATCTGATTGCCACTTTACAAGGCGACGATGCCTTGACATCCCCTCAAGCACTATTCACGATCCAAATCGTGCCAGTAAACCGGGCACCATCTTTTACTCTCCCCGACCGTATTGAAGTGCTGGAGGATTCCGGAATGTTTTCACATCAGGTGGTTAGCAACATTACATCCGACAACACCACATTCAACACAGAGCCCGGTCAGAACGTTACCTTTTCTGTGGCGACCAACTACTCTCAACTCTTCGCCGATGGCGGGGAACCAACGATATCTCGGAATGGCGTTCTAGAATTTACCACTGCTGCTGATGCATTCGGGCCTGTGGAGTTGCACGTGACACTGACAGACGATGGCGACAGCGAAAACGGGGGTCGAAACTACAGTGATACGTTGATTTTGCTCCTGGTAGTCAATGCTTTGAATGATGCGCCTTTGTTCGCGTCCGATGTTCGGAACGTGGAAGTATCTGAGAATACTGCAACCCAGTCTATCTCGATGTTCACGACATATTTGCTTGCAGGACCGGCCAATGAAATGTGCCAGAATCCGGGGCCGTACTGCATGAAACAAAAAATGGTGTTCCGGGTGCTGGACATTGATAACCCCACTCTCTTCGCGGTCCAGCCGCAGGTGTCTGTGGATGACAACTACCTCACCAGACTGATTTTCGACGTGACGCCTGGTGCGACAGGCACTGCAAAGATCACATACCTCTTTGAGGATGATGGCCGGAGTGCAGAATCGTTGCCTTTGAATGTGCTGAGTACGGTGACATCTACGTTCCGTGTCAAAGTCTTTGCGACGAATGATCCGCCGAGCTTCCAGCTCCCTTTCTCCGTCTCGTCCCTGACGTGCGCTGCTGACATGCCGTCATCGTCTTTGTGCCCGAGGCACCAGCACGCAGACAGCCAATGTTATTGTTCGCAGATAGCGCCATCAACAAAATGCCAAGCCGTAGAAGATGTCATTGAGGACGATTCGAATCTTTGCCGAGGCGCTCGGGTAGAGCTGGCTCAGAGCTACACAGGGCAGCGGTCTTATGTTGTCCGTGGCTTTGCTGCTGACGTCACTCCAGCATACGGCTACCAACCCTCTGCGCTCACGCTCTTTATGCCCGAGCGGACGCATGTTGACGCGACAGCCTACCACGACGCATTTACCGTCCGTCCACATCAAGATGCGCAATATGCCAACGTGCATGCTCAAGGGCATGCGCCAGATCCTCTGGCGCCTGTTGATAGTCTGCAGCTTGCTGTTGACACTGCTGTCAGTCCAGACGGCAAACATCTGTACGCTGTCGAGGCCGAAACCAATTCGGTGTCCCTGTATTTGCTGTCGGCAGATGGCCCTCCCTGCTTCATTGACAGGCGGTCGCATGGCGAAAGACGCCTGCGTTTCCAACGTCCGGTAAACGCTGTAGAGACTACTGTTACCGTGCCAACGACGACGGCTCAAGTTACAAACGCTTCGTGCTTATTTTCTGATGTGCTAAGCAACATATCCAACCTGACCAACTCGTCGCATCATCAAGTGCCGTGGAATGTGACAGTTGGGCCCTTCGGCGTACGATTTGTCAATGGGTCATGGTTCAATTGCACCAACGCCTCTCATAGCCTTCATGCACCTGCGATCCAACTCAAGACCACATTCGCATGCGGAATCGAGGCGTTTCAGTCGCACAGCGGGTTGGACACGTTTGTTGCCGTTGCCAGCGGGTGCCAGTCCCTGGCAGATCTTTCGTCCAAGCATCGACCGCCGAAGCCGTGTGCATCAGAAATGCTTACGGCGGAGTGCGGATATGATTGCTGCATGTCAATTGAAAGCAGCACGGTAGGCCTGTGGGACTTCACCGAACATTCCATCTCGGGCAAGAGCCGCAGGCTGAATACATTTCAAGGACAACACACTTTCAAGTGCTACGAAACTAACTGTTCTTATTCCCGGCCGCGCAATGGACATCCATGCAGCGAAGTGCACGATACCTGGTACAGTTGGGCGCATGCAAGTGCATTTGCACACTCACATTCACACACTGTAGTAAGACATCGGGCGTGGAGTGCACACTAGAGTACACACAAGCCACTTCATCGTACAACCCCTATCAATTCACCTCCACTCTGGCGCACACTATATCTGATGCCCTGCAGTAATGAACAGCAACACGGAAATGACAGAATGCACACCTTTTGGCAGGATTGAGCTGGCGTCAGTGGCCGATTCCTCTGGCTTCCTCGGAGACGCCGTACTCATGGGACCTGTCTGCAAGTCTGACCAGGCTCGGGATTGGGATAGACCCCGGGGCACATCTTCCCTCACTTTAAGTAAGCTCTCCTTAGTACCCAACTCATGAGCGCTTGCAACGAAAATCTATTGTTGTCAGAGTTTTACGGCCTCGTAGTTGAATGCCTGCCTGTGTACAACCCATGAGGCAGCCTGCAGTGTGGACACGCTCTGACCTTCTCTTTCTTCTTCTCTTTCTTCTTCTCTTTCTTTTCTCTATCGGGACGTGCAGAAACGTTTCTCGCAAACAACGGCGAGGTTGAGGCTATGCAATTCGATACCGCGCTCAACACAGGACTCTACGTCACAAATGACATCAACGCCGCCAGCAGTGACGGAGGCCCAACAGTGGCTCAAAGGCTACCGGAAACTGCAGTGTCTGTGGAGGCCTGGTTCACTGCCGAGGAAGAGAAAATATCAACGGCAGGGCTCGTTGGGGTGCTGCAAGATGCCCCAGGCTGTGCCCTGGGCTGGAGTTTGACCTTTGACAGGAAGAAGGCCGTTCCCGTCACGGACAAGGGAGAGCGGTACGTGTCTACATATGTGTTCAAAGTCGCCCTGCAAAAACCTGGGCGCAGCAATATGAGTACCGCAACGGTTGCACCGCCATCGTTTGTCGAGTTGAGACATTCAGCAAGCCTGGACCTGTTTGTGTGGACGCACGTGATTGCCGTGTACAACAGCTCGCATATTCTCTTGTTTGTCAACGGTCTCGAGGCAGCGGTGCAAGAGGCGTGCGACGACCATCCGTGCGGAGACATCGTGTACTCATACAGCCAGCACGTGCAACCCCACACCTGTGTTCCTGGAGAAACGGCGCTGACAATCGGCACGGTCCACGGAACCTTGCAGGAGGTACTGAAGGGTTACAAATTTCCTCATCAAGGGTTGCTCAAGCATGTACGCATCCTATCAGCTGCCGTCTCAGCGCCTGGCGCTGCACTGCTGCATGGAATTTATGCTCCTCAGATGAAACTCGTTGCCCCCTCAAAGTTTGAATATTGGGTCAAGGCTAGCTCTTTGCCAGGCCCGCACAGATCGTCGCCGAGCATCGATGCAGTGCACGCAGAGACTCAGGATTGGGTGACATCTCGAGGCAACTTCAGCACCGAGCAGCAGTATAGATGCAAATTCACGTCTGGAGATCACACTCTGTGGAGTCCTGCCAACACTAGCTGCTCGTCAGACCATACTGGAATGGGTGAATGCTATGGCCAATTTGCGGATCAGTTGACCTGCCAGACACCCAGATGGCGAGTGGGTTTCAGAGCTGCCACATTTTCAATTGTCAAGAAGCAAGAACGTCTTCCTCTTATGAGTTTTGAGGCGTTTTATGCCAACCTGGTCTCAACCGATCGTTATCGCGCATGCAATGATACATGGTGCGGAAGTATGTGCGCTGCCGGCTGCGTGGCTGTAAACGATACCCGCTGCATGTATCGATGCTTTTTGAGATCTCAAAATTCGTCTGATACAGCAACGACTGGGTGGAGGTCCCTTTGGCAACGAGTTTGTGTGAGAAAGGACTGCGGCTTCTTGCCATCCTTGGAACGGACCCAGGGCAGAGGCACTCCTTCCTGGTACACAGCAGGCGACCGTAATCTGCTGAGTCCCGCGCTCGGAGGGGGTATCACGCGCATCAGAATGCTGACTCCAGGCGCCATATACAAAGTGTCAAAAGGTGATCAAAGGCTCACACAGGTTTCGACCTTAATGACGGGCAGGTTTGATGCATGGGGAACGCTTTTACGGAACAGATATGCAGCAGCGGGCGTCTCTCAATACACACACACCACTGTGCGCGACGAGCACTACCTCATTGGTGCCACGGCCTGGGATGGAAGCTCGCCGAACTCCACCTCGAGTCTCTATCACTTCAATGAGAGCAGCGGGCACCTCAAGTTGTTACAGGAAATTGACACTTTTGGGGCAAGACGCTGGCTCTTTTTCTCTGTAGATGATACCCTCTTGGCGGCGGTTGCTAACCACAACGGGCCAAGTGCTATCTATAAATGCTCAGTACGTCCTCGTGACGCGTCAGATCCCAGCAGTACCGAGATGCTGTCTCTGCAGACTGCAGACGCACTTCGCCTGCCGATCCTTGCTGCCTCTTCAGTGACTGCATTTGCGGTCGAAGATGCCCAATATCTTCTGTTCTCCACATTGTATGACAGTATGGTGCCAGAGCAATCTTCGCTCAGTGTCTTGTACCGAGTCAGGAAGGAGATTGACGGGTCTGTCACAGCCACAGTGATCCAAGAACTGTCAGTCGCGCACGCCTCGGATGTCACCCACTTCACTCATGCTGGGTTCATTCACATCATATTTGCTGTCAATCATGCAACGTCTCCCTCCGAGCTTTTTTCTGCCAATATCTCTCAGCTGTCCTCTGCCGCAGAGACACCAACTTCGAGGACCGGACGTATGGAGATATTCGGGCAACACGCGCCCTATGCGGCAACTCTCGCTACCAAACGTGCCACATCCGTGCGGATTTTCGAATACATTGACGAGATTTGGCTTACGGTGACGGTGGAGACCGACACTCCAATCACGAGTCTGTTCGACGACGCTCAGGTCAGTCCAAAGACAATGCGCTTTAACGGCACACACTTCATAGGAAAGACTAAATCTGGCACCTCGGCGCGAGACTCAGCTGGGGGGCAGCTCTTGAACATCACCGTAGACAACGTGGAGCTCGTTCATGTGCGAACAGGCGAGTCGGCCGTGCTCCTAGCTGGCAACTTCCGAAATGGCGACGATGGAGTCGATGCTCTGCAGGTGCTGCCAGCCAGTGTCACGACCGTTGAGGGGCTTCTGCGTCCGACCTCAATAGCCATCAGTCCCGTGGACGGCAAATTCGTGTACGTCGCCTCTGCAGGCTCGCAAAACATCGTCGTCTTCGCGAGAGACGATGATGGGGGATTGCTCGCGCAGACGAGCATCATCTCTCGACCACCAGATGCGCCGGCATCTGCCCTGGGGGGCATGCCTTCTTTCCGAAGCATTCAAAGCATAGCCATAAGTCCCGATCAGCGTCACTTGTACGCGACATTGATGGCACAAGACGAGATTGCTATCCTCAACATTTCAGCATCATCTGGTGCACTGAACATGCTCAGTCACGCCTCCATTCAGTATCTTTCTGTGGCTACGGACCAGAAGTGGCTGCATGGTGCATATGGGATCCATGTCAGCGCCGGCGGTACAAATGTGTACGTCTCCGCATACTTTGACGGTGCCCTCGTCGCCTTTGCACGCAATGCGAGTGATGGAAGTCTCTCGTATTTGGATGCTGTTCGCGACGGGCAGCGGCTTTTTGAAGATTACGAAGATCTGCCGCTTCCAATGACATCCTCTCCCAACGCCGAACCAGCAGGTTCTAGCCCACAGCCGACGTACCCGTCTACACTGCAGTTTCGCAACTTGTCTGCACCACCTCGAAAAATCCGGCACTTTACCATTGAGGGCAAATCTTTGATGGCTGTAACGTCTTCCTCGCTGCGTTGGGACCTCGCTGATGGAGCGCTGACGATCTTTGAGTGGCAAGGAGAAGGCACAGGTCACCCCACTTCAACTTCTGTTGCTGGTCAAGTCTGTTTTAAGCTATATAGCTGTATATGCACATACTAAATGCCAAGCTTGTAACATGCGGCGTTTCTACGCGTGTTCTTCTTAATTGTCTTCAGGCACATTTGAAGTATTGCAGCAAGAGCGCCGTGAGCTCGGCGCCGCTGGGCTAGTCTATTTCAAAGCGCCGGATGCCAGCTGCGATTCCATTGTCTTCAGCGCAGATTGTGAGCCACGTGGTCATCACTATCTGGTGCGTATAATCAAAAGATGATGCCACATGCCTGCTCTTCTATGCTGCCCTGCGACATACAGCCCCTGCCCCTGGATGATTCACACTGCCTGTAGTACGCTTGTACGGCTGATGTAGGTCTGCATGTGCATGTGCATCATGGCAGGTCGTTGGAAATGCATACAAGGAGGGTGGAGAGAAACTGTCGGGATTCAGGTGCCGTCAAGCGCGTTGTTTCTTTTGTGCAGCTCTGCTGCAAACGCTGGAAGAACACGCGGAGGTTGATGGAGTGGGCGTCACTCTCTATAGCACACATTTCTGTTATCACACCGACAAATTTCTATTATCACACTGACAAAGATTTCTGCGGGCAGTGTATATCGGTGGGAAAGAGCTCAAGCACGGTTCCAACTACACCACACTCGATCGCCGACAAGTGAGCACGACGCATCCAAACAACTGCACCCCAGCAGCCTTTCAGCGTTCAACGCGGGTGGAGAAACGTTTCTTGTCGTTGGATTCAGCGGTGATGGCGAGCAACACGACATTGCAACGCACCTCTACAAACTCGACACCAAGAACTCACTGGAGCTCCCACTCACGGGGCAGTCTGTAGCAGGCAGCGGCTTTGAAGCGCTCTTGTCAATTCCGTCCGTGGGTGTTGTTGACGTCGAGCTTACGTCGATCAAAACGGGCACGAGTGCCAACGGCGAAGCACAGTACCGCCACTTACTGCTCATCGCTAACGGTAGCTAGTTTGTCTGGCTGTGTGCTCATTGACTCATATCTCCTCTTTCCTGCACGCCCGCGCAACCCACTGAATATTCTTGGTTTTGAATAGCCGTTGCTAGGTGTGCTGATGCGTTGACTACATGGCAGGTCTGAATGCGCGCCCGGTGGTGTCTATGGACGTATATCAGGGCAATATCGGTGTGTTTGAGGTGCTTTGCACGCCTTTGCTGCAGCCGGATGGAGTTTACGGTTGCAAGGAAATGGAGGCATGGTCTGTCACCGAACTTCAACGGATTGCAGCCGTCGGTTTGTCTGACTTGGCAGCAATCTCCCTTGTTGACGACGCTGGTGTCACAAGCATTCTCGCGGTGGCGTGCCGCAAGTCGCACGCATCTATTTCGAGCTATGATCAGTCTGTCTACAATGTCCCGTCATTCACCTATCGGTGGAACCAAGCTACCTCGAACTACGACCCTATGCAGGTGTGCCTTTGTCTCTCTGCCTTGTCCGTACTCCTGTTTAAGCTCGCTGCGCATATATTGAACCCGTGGCTGCGTCAGGTCCTGGGCAAGGACTTCCGTAGTATCCCCAGCCGCACGGGCATGGCCGACCGAAACACAATGCTGCGGCGCGCCTTTTGCCTACCCGAGTGCACGCTGGCCCCCGACAACAGTACAGTCTCTGTCAAGTTCTTGCGAGGCGCAACTGGTAAGCGCATACACGCATCCTCTATCTCGAGGGTTGGTGGCTTGCTGTGTGAAGAGCTGTGAGTAGATTCAATGATCATCGAATACACCACTTCTGTATTTGCGCATGGATTGTTGGTGACAAGCTCCCGTCCCTCAACACACGCAGGCGTGAAGCTGTTCATTTCGGATGGCGAGCTCTATCTAGCAGTGGCGCAGTCTGTGTGCGAAGACTACCATACAGTTGAAGAGTGTCAAGCTAATGCTGCTCAGCCGAGGTCTGCCATCCTCCAGTACAACCGCGTCTCGCGGATCTTCACGGAAATGCTGTCCATGACAGACTCTACCAACATGCGGCTGCGCGGCTTCATGATCCCAGATTCTCTTCTGAGCCATCGTCCATACGCGCTGCGGCTCGATGCGGGCCGCGCAGTGTCGTGGGAGTATTTTGAAAGTTTCGGGCAGGCTTTCCTTGTAGCTGCCAGTCTTTCAGAAGGGGCTATCATTTACAAATTCTCCTTCCAGACCATAGACAGCCTTCGGGGAGCCGTTGACGTAACCTCCGATGCCTCGAACCGCCGCATTTTTGCGTTGAATGGTCCATCAGGCTCAGTGACCTCTATGTATCTAGGGGCCTCCTTTGACAAGACCGGAGCCAAGCGTTCTGACTGTTCACTAGCATGTCTAAGCTACAGCAGGAAGATAGAGTCTCCGCTTGGCGCGGCCAGAAGCATCTCCTGGCGCAGTCCAGTCGGCCAAGCTCCAGAACGATTGGGGGTGCGCGGCACAGGAGAGTGGGGAGAGTGGGGCTTGGATTCGCTGGCGGTGACAAGTGGTACTTTCCGCGACGAGGTGATGTGCTTGTATCTGTATCAAATGCGTGCCGATCTGTCAACAAAAGATCTTCTGTGCGATGATGTACCCTCTGTGATACTGATGAACATGGTCTGTGCAATATCTGCGGTGTGCGCAGATGATTTGCAGCAAAAGCTTGTCCTCTGGAGAAAATTTGCCGGTCCTGCATGATGCGCTGTGGGGTCAGAGATGCCAGTCTCTAACATTTACGGTTGAAGAGACCGGAAGCACTAACAGTCAGCTTCTGGCATCTCCTCCGCGTCTTGACGCGTATGGGACTCTCTTCCTTGAAATCGGCAACGCACAAAAGGGCCAGGCTCGCTTTCGAGTCACTGTCGATGATGATGGTTCCTCGCCAGGGCCTTATGCAGGCACAGTGACACGCGGTATGCCCTATGTCGGCCGCCCCGGATTTTCTGAGGCGTTTGCGCCTCCCATCACCCGGGAGTTTGCAGTGTGCGTCCAGCAGGTGAATCAGGCCCCGGACTTCAGCATTATCCCGGAAATTTCTGCACCTTCGGGCACAGCAGAGCGGCAACATCTGCTAGTCTTTGCCGTCAATGTTACTGCCGGGCCTGGGGATGTTGGCCAGACGCTGTCGTGGCAATTTTTGTTCGACAACGCTCTTCTTTTTGCCAAAGAGCCGATTCTGACAGTAGAAGATCATTGGGTGCACGATTCTAAGATGCTGGTGGCGGGTGTGCTCAACGTGACGCTGAGATCCTTCGCTTCCGGCAGCTCGGATTTCACCATTGGTCTCGTCGACGATGGCGGGGACGCACAGGCTGGTGACATCAACTTTTCAAGGACTCAAAAATTCCGACTGACGGTCACGACCCCAAATGCTGAGCCCAGCTTTGAGCTTTCCATCTCCAGACTGGACATTGTGGAAGACTCAGGCGAACATACAATCAACAGAGGTATTGTCGATGCTCGCGCAGGGCCCGAATCAGAGGCTTGGCAAGAGCTTACTTTCAAGTTGCACAGTGTCAGGGCTGTCCACAGTATGTGGCCGGCCGACAGCCTCTTCTCTTCGTTCCAGATCTTGCATCTCCAACTGCCAGCCACCGGTACTCAAAAGTGAATACGTTATGACGAAAATACCATGGAACAAGAAGATTGTCTGTGATCGCAAACATGTACTAACTGGACCGGTGTGGATTTTTGTAGCAGGTGGCCGACGATTGCACATGCACAACGCTGCCGATGTCTCAGTGCCAACAGAGATCGATGCTTGCGCCAATGACGAATGCAGGGACATATCGCTGGAGGTAAGCCCAGACTACACGGGAGAATTTGTGGTGACACTTTCGGCGCAGGACAACGGCGGGTTGGCGCAGTCGGGCATAGACATAACGCTTCGCGAGTTTGTCATTGACATTGCGAGCGTGAATGATGCGCCAGCTTTCGTATTGCCGACGTGCTGCATCATTTCTGTGCGCCAAGTGCGCCCTCCGGCAGCGGCCTTGGACGAGATTGTTCTTGCCCAGGTGCTCCCCGCCCCTCTAGATGAGCAAGGCGAGCACGTGACCTTTTCACTGCGCTTCTTCGACGATAAATGCCCCCTGTCTGCCTTCGCCACGCCTCCAGCTGTCGACTCCAATGGTATCCTGAGCTTCCGCGCCAAGGAGGGCGACGGATGGTCGTGTTCGATTGGGGTATGGCTCACAGATGAAGGTGGAAGCGAATCGGCGATTCAGACGTTCACGCTGGAGACCTTCTATTTCGTAATTAACACCGCACCGACGTTTGTTCTGGCGTCTAGCACTCTTACGGTGCTGGAGAGTAGGCTGCCTGATTCCGCTTTTGTCTTCGCACAATTTTTGTCCCACATTTCACCGGGTACACAGCCTGAGGAAGCAGCCCAGGAGATTTTCTTTACCGTCAGAGTCGCAGCGCGCGACGGGGGGCTTTTTCGATATCTTCCTCATGTCAGCAGCGATGGCGATCTGCGTTTTGAGCCCTTTTACGGTGAGCACGGTAGGGCGCAACTCTACATTGCTGCCTCTGATGACGGGGGCACGGCGCATGGTGGGGTAGATGTGAGCGAGCAGATGGTGTCGATCGTGGTGTTGCCCTTACCTCGAATCGCTTCCATCATGCCTGCGCTGGGCGCGGCACACGGTCGGCAGCAAATCACGATCCGGGGGGCTTTCTTAAGTCGATTTTCTCTTCCAACAGCTTCGCGATCAGCCCACATACCACAGCGGGAAACGACAAGTGACTGCACGCACACTGGCAATTCATCACACGGCATGCCAGAAGCCCACTACTTCTACTACCATGACTCTCGACAGCCACACACCAACGCGCCGACAGTGACCTTGGGAGGACAAGAGTGCGACAACGTGACCGTTGTACATGAAGGCGAACTCGTATGCTGGACCCCGCCCCTGCCTGCGGGAGCAAAGGCAACGGTGTCAGTCCATCTACACGTGCGTGAGCACGTGATAGACTCTTCTTCGGGACAGATCATGGAGCGATACTGCCATCCTGCCGTTTCAGCAACCTCCTTTACGTACGTCTCGCTGTTCTATGGCGCCAAATCTGCAGTGGCCTATGGTCTCAGCTCATCTTCTGCGCCCATCCCGTCGCCTGCGTCAGAGCCTGCGGCAGATGGAGACTCAAACGCGCACAGCGCTTTCTCGGGGGCTGCTAGCGCCACTGACTCCTCTTCCCAGTGCGGCAATCACCAGGGCGCCGACGAGGCACCACTTGCCCATGACACCGAAGGACTAGCTCGCGTTCAAACCCTGCAGCGTGCGGCGATGCCTCTCGAGGGTGCAGTGCTGGCCCTGTGCGAATACGACGGGCTGCTGTTTGTGGGCGGCTCTTTTGGAGCGACGGGCAGCGACAGCTACTCGAAATTCGTTGCGTCATGGGACGGCCATGCACGGCGAGCGTTAGGCTTCGGTGTCGACGGCACTGTGCGCGTTTTGCTGCCGCTAGGGCCTTTCTTGTTAGTCGCAGGCACCTTCACCCGGGCATATCAGCCTGACAGCGCTGGCGCTGGCGTTTTGCACACTGGTGAGTTGCTTGTCCATCCTGGGGGGGCTGCACGGTGTGTGTGACACGGAAGCCTGCATTGATCATGAATGTTCCTATGTTTCATGCGCGAACTTCAAAGTCCCTTGCTACGCCCATTCGAGATTCTGTTGGGGCGTCCTACTGTAGTGATTGTGACAGAGGCATTTGTTCGATGCAGGAGGAGTTGCGCTGTGGAGTACGACTCGTCAGGAGTGGGGCTTGCTTGGCGGCGCCTCTGTTGCCGCTTCTGTGTCTGCGGTATGGCTTATCATCTATCATCTTTGACCTTTGTATGACACTTTCACAGTGAGCTTACCATAACCCGTAAGATCGCACGCGCGTGGAGAGGGTTCACCTGCTGTGCTGGATTTAGCTCTGGGTTTGAACTAGAATTTAGAAATTTCTGCGAATGGTGTGCAAATGGCGGCTGTGCTGCACTCACAGACTGTTGCAGCGCTGACTCATGATTTCTCACCCCTCTCCCGCCCTTTCACTCCCCTATGCGCGCTATCTCTCTCTTTCCGAACCCCCATACCTTTCGTACGCGCGCCGTTTCTTCCTCGTTTTTGCCCTCTGTTCTCCTGCCACCCACAAACCTTTTTTCTGGACAACAGGCGGTGCGCAACGACACGACGCTCTTCATTGCCGGCTCTTTCCGCAGCGGGGTCAGTACACTTTACGGCAGTACGATATTACGTAGTTAGGCTATATGGTATTTCAGGACTCTCATGATACTGACCCTCTGGGAGTTTATGCATATGCACATGTGCATATACATGTACATGTACATATATACACGTACCCATAAATATACCCATACATTTACATTTATTTTGTAACAAGCAATGCCTTCTTGCTCCCGGCAGGTTCCCGCGGGATGCCAGGGCATCTGTGCATTTTCTCTATCCAATGCTTCCAACGTTTCAGGTACAGTGGGGCTGACGTACGGGGGCGGAGTTGGCAGCATGTAGGAATGCTAAAGCATATAGTAGAGAGAGAGATAGAGAGAGAGAGAGAGAAAGAGAGCATATAGTAATGCAGCATGTCGTAACGCTGGCTCACGTAGTAATGCTGACGCAAGTAGTCATCTAGATATAGTGACGCAGGTAGTCATGTAGTAATGCTGACGCAAGTAGTCATGTGGTAATGCTGACGCAGGTAGTCATCCAGTAATGCAGTCGCAAGTAGTAATACAGTATGTAGTAATGCTAACGCGTGCAGTAATGCAGCATGCACTGCGTAATGATGACGGATGCAGCCTGACTTATGCGAGACGCGTGCGTTGCAACTGCTGCTGTATGGGCGATAGACTGCTGCTGTATGAAATAGCAGGCATGTGAGCGTGTGGTGGGGCGCTGACGTGCCGTGGCAGCAGGTTGGTCCGAAGTTGGAGGTGGGGTTTCCGGTGGCTTCATCATGACGATGCTCATGGTGCCTGGTGAGTCTCTCTCCCTCTCTCTCTCTCTCGCTCGCTTTCTCTCTCTCTCTCTCTCTCTCGCGCGCGCGCGCCTTCTCTCCTTCTCTCCCGCGCGCGCGCTCTCCCTCTCTCTCTCTCTTGCCTCTCTCCTTCCCCCGAATCCCCCCTACCGTTCACCCTCTCGCCTCCTGCCCTCCCTTTCTGATTCGATCAGAAAGGTAGCAAGTCGAGAGGATGATGCACCAGCCTGCGCGTATGCGGCGTCTGACGACACGGGGGCACTCCAGGGAGAGGGCTGGTCGTTGGTGGCTCTTTCTACTCCGTCGGCAAGCCCAGCGCCGCCTCCGACACGCAGAATGCACAGGGGGCAGGAGCCGAGGCCAGCTTCTCGCGAGGAAGGACTGGGGGCGAGCCTCACTCCGGGTATTCATATCTTGCGCTGTGGGACGGAGCACACTGGCACTCAATGGGGGACTTGAGCGGCAATGTTCGCGCTCTCGCGACACTTGGCGAACACTTGTACGTGGCGGGCGACTTTTCCTCAGCGGGGGGTCTGGACGTCAAGTACTTTGCGCGCGTGCACCTCAACGGCAAAGTTTGGTCTGCCGCTGCGCCGTCTTCGGCGTGGAACATCAATGCGCCAGTCCAATCGCTCCGCCCTATTGGTACCGGCGTGCTGTACATAGTGTAGGCCGTACTGTACATTTTGCAGGCCGTACTGTACATATCGGAGGCCCGTCGTCCGCGTTTCCTTCAGTGCCGTCCCCGTCTCTCCTCTTGCGCACCTCCGTCTTATCTTTGACGCGATGTCGCAGTGCGTGCATGTGTGCACACGGAGCATTCAATCTCTTGCGCTGCAACACCCTGAGACTGGGTCCATTCTGCATCATTGTTCCTCCTTCTCTTACCTCCCTAACTACAATACTGTAACACCCTGAGACTGGGTCCATTTTGCATCATCCCTCCTCACCTCCCTAACTAACTCCTTGGCGATTGATGCCAGACTCCTGCCTTTACCTGGGAGGGGGCTTCACGACACCTAGCCCCTATGTCGTACGCTACTGCTTGGGGAGGGACCCTCCTTTTGAAGCGGTTCCTGGAGCCCACGAACTAGGGCCTGTCGCCGTCATGGCAGCCGGTATTGCTGGGCTGCGCAATGCGATGCTGCATTGGCGCCTGCCGCCTTTTGTCATCAAGTTTGATGTTGCTACAGAGAGCATGCGACAGCAATGACTTCATTGTGCAGTGCGTAGGGCCGGCATGTGTTTGCATGCATGCATGCATGCATGCATGCATGCATACATGCATACATGCATGCATGCATACATGCATACATATATTGTATGCATGTATGTATGTATGCATGCATGCATGCATACATACATGCATACATACATGCACACATATATTCATTATACATATTTAGACGCGTTGCTAACTTGACAACTACTGAGCAGCTTCGCAGCGTGATGACGCGGCAATCTTGACCAGGCGCCCAGAACGGCTCCTCTGTCTCCTAACGTACGTTCCCTTTGTCATGGAATTCCACGCACACACGCACGCACACACACACACACCACACACACACACACACACACACACACACATACACACACACACACACACACACACACACACACATC
>Ga0115006_10000230_pt1 | contig 29561 bp, 7 predicted proteins | sample ArcOceMetagenome_3_FD_88943 | JGI IMG/M metagenome (GOLD analysis project Ga0115006, IMG submission 88943) | Marine eukaryotic phytoplankton communities from Arctic Ocean - Arctic Ocean- Svalbard ARC20M Metagenome | ecosystem: Environmental > Aquatic > Marine > Oceanic | place: Arctic Ocean...
ATATGTATATATGTATATATGTATTGTGTGTGTGTATATATGTGTGCGTACGCGCGCACACACGCACACACATACGTTGTACATGACCGTCCTATTGCGCCACCTGTTTCGCTTCTTGAACTCTCTCTCTCTCTCTCTCTCTCTCTCTCTCTCACACACACACACAGATCACGTCTCTGGTACAGGAAGGACGCATGGCAACGACGAGTGAGAACCCCGAAATCATCATGTTCCCGTTCGTGACAATCCTTGTCATTGTAACCACTCTCATCTCCATCGCGTATCTCGTCTAGACGCGCTCAGTAGCGAGAGGAGGGGGGGGCAGGAGGAGGAGGAGGAGGAGGGTTTTATTCAAAGCTAACGCAGTGAATGAGGAGGACCCTGATGGAAGGAGCAGCAGGAATTTTTAATCAAAGCTAACGCAGGAGAAGGAAGAGGGGGAAGGTTTATTCAAAACTAACGACCGAGGAGGAGAAGAGGAGGCGATCGGGGGGGACGTGGTAAGAAATGTTACGTAGGCGGAGCCAGCTCCTGACGAAGATTTGAAGTCGCGCGTGACAAATGCGCCTTGAGATGTAGGTCTCTTTCACGGAAAGAGGTTGTCTCTTCGTCACTTCTTGCAGAACAATGTTCTCACGGGAATCGGGCGAGAGGTGTGGCGTTAAAATGGGACAGACAACACCGAATACCGGCAAGACGACACATTGCGTTGGCTGTGGACGCCCTGCAAGACATCTTGATGCCTGCAGCTGCATGGCATCACACTCGTGTGATGTTGTTTTCTGGACCTTTTTGTTTCTGAACAAGTGCACTACGCATGATATGAATCATCAAGTCTCTTCCACAGTAGGAAAACTCTCCTAAGGTAAGAACGGCAGAGGCTACGCCTATTCCCTAGTACGCGCTCCCAAAAGTACAAAGACCACACGTCCGCCGGCAATTCTTCTTGACCTCATCAGGATGTGCGTAGCCTGGCCGCTCCGTATTGCAGTCAAGCCCCTGCCAGTCAGCACAGGAAGTCTCATCCGCTTTCACTGGATCTAACCAGCTAGGATTGTCGAGGCAGCACAGGCCACACGTCCGTTTGCAATTTGTGCGCACAATGTCGGGGCTCGCGTAGCCATCGTAATGGACATCGCAGTCTAAGCCTGCCCAATCTTCACATGTGGCACCACCTGTGGACAAGAGCAGTAAGAGTTAGGATCGTCCTTGACGGATACTTGCGATCATGCTACCAAAACTTTTGTTCGTGATTACCGATCGGGTCCGACCACGCGGCGCTGTCAACACAACAATGGCCACAGGTAGCTTTGCAGTTTGCGTTCACAATGCTTGGTGACGAGTACCCTGTTCAAATTCACGAACGTACAATGCGTTAATGCCCAGCGCATCGTGTGTGTGCGCACGCGTGCGAGGGAGGGAAAGAGAGAGTGATATTTACAGTCTAGTATACATCATGTACACAAGTTCATCCGCCTTTGCATGTGCCACAATCCGACCTTCGTATTGCGTGTCACAGCTATAATCAATCCAACTGGAGCAACTAGCGCCACTCAGAGGATCTGCCCAATCCTTTTTGTCCGCGCAGCATGTCTGAGATGAGGGCACAAGCAAGGAGCGCCAACACGTCAGTGTCAGGATAAGAGCAGCGATGATGGGGTCGCACGGGAATCGGAGCAGGGCCAGCGCAAACACGAGGAGACACAGGCATCAAACTCGGGTATACCCCGTCATCAAATGCGGTGCCGTCACATCCACTGCCAAGAGCCATCGTGGACCAGCCGCGGCTGTCGTATATGACGACCCTGATGTGTGCATGGTGCAGGAATGATACATAAACAGGGTGAGAATACGGCAGGGACAAGAAATTACATCCTAGAGAACAGCGTTAAGCGCTTCTAGTACATCAGGCATGTTAAGACTCCCCACCTGCCATCATTGCCGACTCGCAGCGCGTGGGGCGTGTATTCGCCGAGGTTAGGTGTCATGGAAGCCCACGTCGTTGTCTGAATGTTGGTTCCGTCTCGGTGGTATCGCACAAAGTTCCCATCATCCTGCAAGATCGCTCTAAACACGCCAGTGCCGGCTTGAGTGCCAGAGTTCCAGAGAGCTGCTGGCCCTGTCCCGGCCTCTTGATACAAAACCAGGTTTCCGTCGCCTTGCATCGTCAAGCGGTGAGTCTTTGCGGGAGAATACAGAGTCGATCCGAAGACACCTTTCCCATCGCTCCGCAACTGCGGAGCCAAAATGAAGCGGCACCTACTAACAAGTGCTGCAGTACTCAACCCTTGGCACTCGCTCACTGACACACACCCTGCAGCCGCCGCCAGGTAGCTGATGACTTGGTTTCGCCGATCGTCAGTACTGCCATATGCCACCATGCCCTCTGTACGCAGCCCGTATCCGGCATGGCGAAAACTGACCGATGACAAGCACGAGTCGAGTGAGGTGATATGCACCACATCGTTGGTTCGCAGCACCGAATCATCCACGCAGGCGCTCGGGCTATCTGCAACGAGCGCTGACGGGCTGCTGGTCGGAATGTTCTTTGAGTATTCAACTCCCCAGTGGTACTTTCCGTCAGGACATTGGTGGCACGCGGCAGGGCCGACAGGCAGTGCGGGCCCGCAGCAGGCATTGCCGTAGCCCTGGCGGAGGCTCTCGCCGATTGCAGCAGCCACTGCGTCATCTAGATATTGGCTTACGGCGTGGATACCTTGAATGTCAGCAGTCAGATACGCATCCCCGCTCCACAGGGATTTCCCTATGTATGAGTACGGCACTGTGCGGTCTTCTACTGGGGCAACGCACTTTTTCGGCGCCCCGTAGGTGCTGCGCCAGGAAGCGCTCCTTCCATCTTTGAGCAGATCGACCGAGTTCATGGCTGCGCTGTATCGCGCAACGATCGTCATCCACTCGCCTTCGACAATTGTTCCATCGTCCGACTCCACTTCACATGCCACTCCAGATGCGGCAGGACTGCTGATGTGGAATCGTAGCTTGGAAGAGCCAAAAGATCTCGAAATGTAGACTTCATCATGGGTAATACCCCCGTCGCTTCCAAAATCAATGATTCTTTCCCAAGCTCCAGCTGATCTAAATCTGACGACTGCGACAAGAGTAAAACCCCCATCGGATTGCAGGTTCAGGGCGATGCGCCCTGCGTCCAAGAAGTGCTGGTTGAAAGCGACAAACCCTTGCACGGAGTCCCCGGCACCGGTCCGACCAGTGATGCTGACGCATGCGCCGTTGATAGTCTCACAACCGTGCTCGCTCAGGCACCATGAAGCTTGGCCATTTTCGAGAGCAGCGTCGCACGAGGTCGCTGAGGCGCACATGCATGAGCAGTCACTATAACAAAAGCTTGTCCCGCCTGGGCAACTCGAGCAACATGCCAAGTCTGTCCGAATTCGCCCCCTGCTCGCTACTTGCCATCCGCTACTGCACTCCCCTTGTACTGCATTTGTAAGGCCATTACCGTCGGGCCACCACACAGGCTGACGTTCGGCATCCAGTTGCGCGAACTGGCCCCACGCCTCGACTCCATAGCTGCGCGACAGCTGCGACAGGGCACTCGTGTGCAGGTCGAGCGCCGTAGTAGAGCAGGTCGAGCAGTTGCTGTTGACTGCAGAGGGAGCGTCATAGGGATCACAATCAGTCCAGCAAATATCCTTGCCTCTCTCAAAGGTGTCCAGATCTTGGACAGCTTCCAGTTCGAAGAAAAGAGTGCCTAATGTGTTCTTTTCCCAGATGCACTCCTCATCGTATGATTTTAGCCAGCAGCCACAGTTGAGGTCTCCTTCGCCAGCCCACTCGAACGCATCTTTTCTGCATGCAGGATTCTCGAGCACGAACTGCGCGCACATGGCCGCACTTGCAGTGCTGTACGGCGCACTTCCTCCTGGATTCAACCACGTATGACCTGGGCGGGTGCACTTGAGATCCTTCTTGAACTTGAAGTTTGGCATAGCCGAGACTGTGTCGATCGTCGACAGGCAATAGTCTACGTCTTGCACAAGCCCACACCAGAAACGACCGGGGCGGTGTTGCATAGTGCATTGACCATAGGCCTTTTGGTTGTACTCGAAGGGAAAGGTACACCGAGTCGGCCGCACACAAGTGTCTTGTGCAGACGGTTTGAGGGAGTATGTAGGTGCCATGAACAGAACGTAGTTGGAACTGAGAGAACCCGAATTTGTGCTGCCTACTGCAGCCCCGCTATCGGTGCCGGCCATGATAAATCCGCTACTAGGATGATCAAAATCCACGATGGCAACCCACTGGGACGACCCCGTCAATGGCGCAGTGAGATGATTGGCTGCTTCTGCCTTGGTCAACAGGCGCCCGCCTGCCGTCAGCGCATAATTATACGATTGAAGCCAATTTTTGGATGCTCCCGTGTTCTCGAACTTTACTTCCATTTCGGGCACCTGCCCTTCTGGCTGCAAGAGGAAATGTAAGTCAACGTCACCAACAGCCGGATCTTGCCAGACACAATCCTCCAGAGAGCCTTGCTTAAAGCAACCGCAGTTGCCGTCTGCGCCTGCAACTCCAGCCCAGATAAAGAGTTGCTTAGAACCGCAATCTGGCCTCCCGAGGACAATGGCCGCACACTGAGCGGCAGTCGACGCGGAGCCGGCACCGAGCCACATGAAGTGGTCTCGGCCAGCACAATGCTGATGTGAGAACACGAATTGCGGCATGACGCCTGCGCCTGCAGTTATAGTGCATTCTTCCTTGTGTGAAGATCCTAAGCTTTTCCAGTAAGGAAACCCATACAGCTTCCATTCCCTAGAAGTCTGCGAGTCATCAAGCCAGTCTGCAGACATCGTCGATCCCCTGCGTCCGCATTCACAGCAGGCCTCAGATGCATCCATACCGCCTGCTGCAAAGTTTGAGAATGGACCCCAGCCCGAATTCCAGCCGCTTCCCACTGTTGAATCCTCGCAGTAGTTATTAGCGACGTAGTCGCTGCAATCGATGCCATCAGTGTCGACCCACGAGACATCGCCTTGCAACGCCAAACCGCCGCTGTCGGTCCAATCGTTGTTGCAGTATTCCTGCCACGTTGCGACAATGTCCAACACGTCTTCAGCGCTGCTCACAACCCGGGCATTGATAGTCGTCGAGCCGAGAGTATCACTAAAATACCATTTCCCATAACTTGAAAGATAATAGATGAATCGTGACCCGTCAGTCTTGACGTAGGCTGGCTTGTCACCCCACTGCTGGAGGTACTCGTAAAGCCCTTCGAGCGAGGACTGACACAACGTCCCGCTGACGGCGACATGAGTCACGTCTTGCAACGACAAACCGCCGCTGTCGGTCCATGCGCTGTTGCAGTATTCCTGCCACGTTGCAGCAATGCCCGACACGTCTGCATCGCTGCTCACAACCCGGGCATTGATAGTCGTCGAGCCGAGAGTATCACTAAAATACCATTTCCCATTACTTGAAAGATAATAGATGAATCGTGATCCGTCAGTCTTGGCGTAGGCTGGCTTGTCATCCCACTGCTGAAGGTACTCGTAAAGCCCTTCGAGCGAGGTCTGACACAACGTCCCGCTGACAGCAACCAGAGTCAAGTCTTGGCACGCCCTTTCTCGCTTCGGCATAATAGAAACACTGCTGCTGAGATGCGTTAATCTAATCTTTTCAAAGTTCCAGTTGTCAGATCCATCTATCCTCAACCTCAGTTTTGTCGGCACCTCCTCCAGGTACGCGGTGGCTTCGCTGATGGATCCTGAAGTGGCAGAAGTGAAGACAAGTTCTTCACGTGTCCAGGCGCTTCCAACCAAAAATGACATGTACACTCTGCTAGTAGTGTCGGCACCTGTCGCTGGTCACGCACACCGACATGAAAATGTCAGTGTGTGTCCAGCGACTTTGCGATCGCTTGTTCGCATCTTTTCAAAGTGTTACTTCGACGAGTCAGTCACTACACGGTGCTAGCGCGCCAACATTACTAACAGCAGATGCGCGATGCACCTACCAGTAGTCGTCAAGGCCTGGAGTTTGACGCCGTCAGCATCGGCTGTATACAAACGAGCCAACGTGTCAGAAATCTCACGCACAAATGCGCATCTCTGATAGGCACAGGCGCATAGACACAGACGCAGCCAAACAATACGCACCGACACTAGAGAATGTCCCGGACGGGCACGAAGAGCATACTGTAGCGCCCAGAAAGTCGCTATAGTACCCGCCGCCACAGCTTGAGCAGTTGTGATCAGTGGTCACGTTGACGTCGTTGAACGTTCCCATCTGACACTCACTGCAGGGATCCACCGACCACTCTGCCCTAAATCCGGATGCAGTTGTACTAACGTCATTCCACAGAATACTGTAGATCCAGACGCCATCGCTGCCATCGCTGCAACTGTCAAGAGTGAAGCTATGGTCAGTGTTACAGCCACAGTTGCCGTCCAAGACGTCCCACTGTGCCCATTTGATAAAGTTTTGATTGCAGGCAGGATTGGCCCGTATTATTGTGACGCAGTCCATGGGGTTGGCCTTGTACTCCGCAGTCGTCGAAGCAAGCCAGATCCAGTTCAGTTCTGGCTGGCAGTCATTTGTTCTCACAAGCTGGACAGGCACGTCCGATGTAAAGATAACCTCAAGAAAGCCACTCGAAGACCTATATGCGTCTGCTTGGCGAAGGCTATTCGTTTGATCGCCAGCAAGTGTTGCCAAGTTGTGGCGAACTGAACATTCAGCTGTTGTGCACTCATGTACAGTCACAACATCGTGTCCTTCATCTCTATGATAGCCCGAATAGTCAAGCGGAAAGAAGGTCGCTGTAGGGGTTACATCAGGACATGCAGAGCAGCCGCACATGATTGTGCCATCTGCACAGACACAACCCGAACAGGCATTCGGGATGCTTGTTGCACCACGATATGCGTCACGAGCGCATTTCCTGCACGTGTCAGACAAGCCGTTGTACGACTGGGCCCCGATACTCTCGCCGGGTGTGCTCCTGCCAATACCATCAGAAGTCAGCGAGCATATCAACTTGTGGCATGCAGCCACCGGCAAACATGATGTTTGCACTGACGTTTCACACTCTTTTACCCGGAAATCAAGGCGTACGTGCTATCGTAGCTACTGTGCGCAAAGAGCGAGAAAGGCCCCACGAGCTCACTGTCCACTTCTGTCACTGAGTACTTGACCACTCGTGCAAGGATCTCCCATCCATCGCTAGACAGCCTTCGCGCTTTCAGCAACCAGCTCACAGGGTTTCTGCCTGGATGCACTGACGCATCTACTATGGCAATGTAATCATATGAGGCAACTTGCACCGCTGCGTCGAACGTTGCTATTAGCGTTCCTTTGTTACGATCCAGCCATGATGTGCCGAGTTCACCATCAAATGCTGCAGCTGGCGCATGAAAAGATGCTGGGTGATCCCCGCCGGGATTAGACCAGGAGGAAGGCGTCAGTCGCTTGCCGGTGCCGTCATAGAACCGGAGCTCTGCAAAACCTCCCATATCCTCCCCAGCCGTGTGTGTGTCCATAATCTCGAAGGCGTATTCTGTGTACGCCGTGGATGCAGTGTTCAGACGGTCAAACGTCAATGTGATGGGTGCGCGAACACATTCATCCTTCTGCTCGACGGCAATCAACCATCGGCATGTCTCGAAGTTGCCGTAGTTTCCAGTCCCGTGCGTTAGAACGCCTTTGACTGTTACAGAACTCACGCCTCCCTCCGTAAGCTGTTTCCCTGCAGACATCACGTCATCTTTGTCAAGATATTCCTCAATAATCAAAAGACCAGCCAACTCCATGTTGGCGGTGCTATCCAATGGCCAATTACTCTTGCCCACATATGAAGTGGACACGTCTCTGTCTGCAGGCACTGAAGAGCATGATACATCGCGTTGCACCGTCAAACCGCCGCTGTCGGTCCAATCGTTGTTGCAGTATTCCTGCCACGTTGCAGCAATGCCCGACACGTCTGCAGCGCTGCTTACAACCCGGGCATTGACAGTCGTCGAGCCGAGAGTATCACTAAAATACCATTTCCCATAACTTGAAAGATAATAGATGAATCGTGACCCGTCAGTCTTGGCGTAGGCTGGCTTGTCATCCCACTGCTGGAGGTACTCGTAAAACCCTTCGCTCGCGGTCTGACACAAAGTTCCGCTGACAGCCACCAGTGCGTTTCCATTCTTGAGCATGTCGACTCTGCCAGCATTGTAGCGCACCGCAATGGTCATCCACTCATCCTGCACTAGGACATTATCTACATTCAGCTCGCATGCCACTTGATCTACATTGATGACTTGAAACTGAAGGGTCGATGTTCTGTCACGACGTGCGAGATAGACATTGTCATCATTCTCGCCGTCCCCAAAATCAAAAATCCTCTCCCATGCATTCATGTGGCCGGTGAATCTAAATCGAGTTATGACGGTCAGTCCGCCCGAAAACGTTAGCGTTGTCGACCCTCCGTCAAGAAATTGTGAGCGCCCAGCATTGAAACTCACTGACTGCTTGCTCTCATAGCTTGACAATATCGGCTGACTGGGAGGGGTGCTCTGACTGAATCTGTCCCAGCGCGAAATTGGGCGTCCGGGGCTGATAGCGACGAGGGAACTCGCGTGGAGTGCCACACGGACTGTAGACTGCCCAAAGCCTGTAAGCCCGCAACATGTGCCTTGACACGTGACATGCGCAGCACACGATCCGTTATTTCTGTGCGAGCCTCGTGTGCACATAACCTCTCCCGACAAGCACTCAATTGCTGACTCGAGAGAGTATTTCCCAACGGCACACTGTTTGCACGCGGACAAGCCCGTCAAGTCCGCATACTCGCCAGCCTCGCAATCGAGGCAAGTTTCGTTCATTCCTGTTTCTGGACGTCCCAACGACAGACTAGCGCTACTAGTCCAAGCCTCACTGCACCATTCCTTCCACGTGCCAGCAATGTTCAACGCGTTTTCAGCGCTGCTGTCTACATATGCATTGACTGTCGTGGATCCAAGGGTTGAGCCTATGTACCATCGCGAATTCGCAGGCAGGCTGTACAGGAACTTGGATTCATCAGCCAAGGCAAAGGCTGGCCTGCCTTCCCACTCCTGGAAGTAGGTGTACGTGCCAATGATTGAGGTCTGGCACAGAGGTTCTTCAACAGTGATGATATTTTGTCCATATTTCCCGGCTGGACAGTCGCGACATGCAGTAGAGCCAGACGCATTGGTATACCTACCGACTTCACACCAGCTACAGTTGGATACGCCACCTTGGGAGTAGGATCCTAAAGCGCAGTTGAGACAGTCCGACGCTGACGACAGCGCAGATTCTGACGAGAATTTTCCTGGGCTGCATGCAACACACTCTGCCGTTCCATTTACACTCTTGTAGAATCCAGGCGGACACGCTGTGCACGTGACGCCATCCGGGCCTGTGTATCCCACGTTGCAAATACACCTGGTGATGTTGTCACTCCCTTGGGGCGCAGATGTGTGATTAGGGCACTGCAAGCATGTGGAAATAGAAACTTGTTGAGATTGTGTCGAATATGTACCATGGGGGCAAAGTGTGCAAGGGGAGGATCCGTTTTCGGGCTTGTAACTGCCCGCCACACATTCAACGCAAACGTCAACGCCCGTGAAGCCCGGGTTGCAGATGCATCCTGCTATGGAGGCAGTTCCGTCGGGAGATGAGGTGTGGTTAGGACACTGCAAACAGGTGTCTGAGTCGCTAGCTAACACCGTCGAATATGTGTTGCGAGGGCATATGACGCACGGGGCAGAGCCGTTGGTGGCTTTGTATGTGCCCCTCACGCATGATGGGCAGTGACCTCCATCTGGCCCTGTGTAGCCTGCATTACAAATGCAGTCTGTAGAGTTGTCGCTTCTCGCAGGCGAGTTTGCTGACGCTGAGCAGTTGGCGCACACTGCTGCAGCCACCTCAAACTCACTGTAAGTGCCAGCTCGACACTGGATACAGTCATCGCTGCTAGTGCTGCCCGTGAGGGGATTGGCAGTTCCTCCAGGACACTCAGCACAGATTGCGTGGAACTTCTTGGTCAATTTGTTAAGCGGCTGAATCGCTGTCCATCGCCAGGCATGTTCGACACCAGTGTTTGAGGCGTTCTCGTCCCAATACCATGTGCCTTCAAAGCCAGCTCCGTTGACATCAACGTCAGACGTAAACTCGATGAGCATGACACCTGTCAATGATCGGTACTCCAACGCGAGATCGGCATCATTCATTGTAACAATACCATCACCTCCACCCGCATACTCGGCGAGAGCCGAGTCGGAATTGAAGAGCTCTGTTTTTTCTTGGCATGGGTCACCGCCCTGTATGCACTCACACCACTTAGATGCACCTGGGGCGGGATCGCGCAAGAAGGCTGCTTCATCGCAGCGAATTGCGTGTAAGGTGTCTCGTTCTTCCCAATTTGTACCATTTCCAAAGCGAACTTTGCCAGGGTAACGCGCTGTGCCTGGGCAGATACACTGTGATCCGTTGCCCGTCTGATTATCTGCAGCACAGTGCTGCCAGACATAATTAGGGAACACTTTTGCCTCGCACTGGAAAATTTTGAGCAGATCATAACCTCTTTCGATGCCGAGAGAGTCAAGCTTGAACACGATATCACCACACGTTGACTGAAGATTCCATTTGCACAATGTTTCCGCCTGATAATCTGCGGGACCGTCTGTGACCGTACCGTCGAGTAAAACTGGCACCCTGGCCCATTTGCCTTCATACCATGATGGATGATCAACTCCCAATTGCGCAAGTGGATTGTCAGAACCTGTAACACAGACCTGCGTAAACTGTGGCACACACGCCGACATCCCTGAATTGCCGGAGTAGGTTCCCGACGGACAGCCCTTGCAGGGCTCGCCTACCGTAAAGGACGCAGCAAACCCGGCGCCGGTCACACGGGCATCCGATTTGAAGTCTACCAGAACAATGATCGGTCCATTTCGGGAAATATATGGTTGTGCCCTGGCCACAGAGGAACCTGCAAGCGAGGGTAAGAGCTGGGTTCTACTGTCTTCAGAACAATCCAACGTCGCGCACTCATACAGGCGAAGCTTGTCGCAGCATTCTTCCGTATCAAACGCATCTATGTAAAAATTAAAGACACCAGCGTGGCAGTCAGCGTCAATGATCCATTGCATGTGCTGGTTGTTCTCATATTGGTCAGGCCCCGTCGAGATATGCCCTTGGCGATTTGATGCCGTGAGAGGTTTGCACATCTGCGTCTCGGCATTCAATGGACAGCTGATTTCCAGCTCGCACCCTTTCTCGGGGAGAGCGTACTTGCCCGGTGAACAATCTATGCACGTAGTCGCTGCAGTTCCGACGTCTGCGAACGTTGTACAGAAATGACACGTCAACTCGCTCGTAGCCGATGTCCTTGTCGAGTACTTACCTGCCTCACACGCAGCACATGTCGTGCCGCCTGCATTGTTCTGGTATGTTCCTGCAGCACATGCCCTGCAAAAAGGCGTCCCCGTGTCCTGCGCGTACTTGCCTGCTCCACACACAGAGCAGTTCGAGGCACCAGCTCTGCAGGAGTCTTGCTCCTCAAGCAAACCAGCACGCATGACAGGCGAGGTAATCCACTCAAGAGCAAATATCCGCACATATTGCGCTTGGACAGCAAACGGAAAGAAAGACCGATGGTAGTCTCCTTGTCCGATCTTGTTGGCCGACTGATGTAGAGTGGCATCAATATCCTGCCAGACGAAGCCATCCATACTGTGTGCAACGGTGAATGCACTCACCCAAGAGCTTGCACACTCGCAGTGCTTGTCAACACCTGGCGCAGGATCCTTGCCGAAGGTACTAACAGAACACGCGAAAAAGGCAGCTTCCAAAGAAGGATCCTGCAGCAAAAGATGCGTCTGCGTTTCGATCCAGTATTTCCCTGCGCCAAATCTGACCGTGGTTTTGGCAGGGCAACGGCAGGATTCGCCATTATTAGCGCAAAAGTCCCAAAGTGAGCTTCCTTGCGAGGCTACGCCAACAAGATTTTTGGGCTCTAAGAGATCAATTTGCATCCACTGGCAGCCACGACATAATTCCAACTGTTCTTCGTCACTGGGGGCCCAGCCAACGTCTGAATCAAGCTTTCCAGAGTGATGGTGGAGTAAGTAACACTCACATACCTTTGCCCGGCCAGGCTTCGGGTCGAACACGAAAAACTCGGTATGGCAATCGAAACTGCCAGACACCTCTTTATGAGCCCAGGAGCCTGTATCAGCATAGCCAAATCGAGCAGCTCCTGAGCATGTGCACAGATTTCCCTCGTCCGCGCATTTCGCCCATTTACCTTCGCCAAGCTGCTTGCGCGTCGAGTAGGACCGCGACGATTCAGTCCACACAATCTTATTGCAACGGAACGCAGTGCTCTGCCCGGCTGGGCAATCGATGCAGGCAGCCGACCCGTTAACGTTCTTGTACTTGCCAGCAAAACAGGCCATGCATTCGCCACCATCTGGGCCCGAGTATCCAATATTGCAAGTGCAGTTGGCTTCCACGTTGCTGCCCATCGGTGAGTGAGAATTAGCACTGCACTGCTCACAGTCTGTTTCGTAGACGTCTGCAGTCTCCACAGAATATGTATTCCGTGGGCACAGGAGACAAGGCTCGCTCCCCATTTTTGGCTTATATGTTCCCGCCTCGCACTCCCTGCATGGTTGAAGATAGGGTCCTTCCAGAGTTCCAGTCACCCTCACCTCCAGAAAGTGCACATCACTGCGGTCCGCGCTCCTGCTGCTGTACACGCGCACGTAGCGCGCGAGAACTGGTGGGAATTCAAACGCCCTGCCTTCTTGCGACTCTTGCCCGCACTCATCGTACGTCAAACAACTGAAAATGTTGACCTCCTCTCCTGCAAACTCGCCAGTAAGTGACAGATCCACAGCCTGGTTACAGAATTCGCTCCTGGTGGCCCAAAAGAGCCATCGCGAAATTTGAGTCACAAGGTACGGCTCGTGAAGATCCAGTTCCACATATACCTGGGTCGCGCAGGTCTCAGCAACATCGAACCCACTAATGTAGCTGTCAGCTGATGTGCGTCCATCGACGAGTACTTGCACTCCTTGTTCCAAAGCATCAGTGTTCGGTAGTAAAACTTGACCAGAAAGGCCGCTAGAAGCCGACCTTGTCATGTGCGACCAGTTTCCACTTGTGATTGGTGAAAGGAGAATCTTGGCATCCTTGGACAGGGTGCGAGGAGCTCCCGTTCTGAAAGCCCATGCGCCTTTGACCTGGATCTCGGCAAACTGCAGACTCGCGCTAACATTGCTGCGGCTTCCGTAATAGCGGAGATACTGCGCCATAACAGGGTATTTCAAGGTAGCAAACACAGTTTTGCCCTCGCCCGTTTCCATGCCGCATTCCTCATATGTTCCACATGAGAAGACTGCGGTCTCCTCGCCTGCGAATGCGCGTTCCATTGATAGTTCAACCGATTGGTTGCAAAAAGCTTGGCCATCTGTTGAATGCATCCAGCGCGAGATCTCCCCTACAAAGAAGGGCTCCCCGAAATCCACTTGCACAAAGACCCGTTGGTCGCATGCCTGGTCTTCTGTGGGCCAACGGGCAGCAACATGGGGCCAATCAGCATGCCTACTGTCAACTAGTGTTTGAGCGCCTCTTCTGCGCACCTCAGAGTCTAAGGCGAGAAGAACCTCATCAGTGGGAGACATTGACTGGATCCATTGGCCAGGCACCAGCCCTGGAAAGGGGGAGAGCGTTACCACAGCATCGATGGAAAGTGTGCGAAGCGTCTGTGGAAGACCGCTGAGCAAGGCTCCTCCGATGCCAGTGTAGCCTTTGTCGCACAAACAGTCGGTTGCGTTTCTGCTCCCAGAGCTGGATGTCGAAAACCTCGGGCAATTAGCACACGTAGCACTGTTCGTTTCCGCACTTCGCGGGGAAAATTTCCCCGCGGGGCAAATTCCGCATTCTTCAGATCCTGGACTTTCCTTGTACGATCCCGCTGTACATTCTTCACACTCTGACTTCCCAAAAGTCGACCACGTAAAATCGAAGCCCTCGTTCCCTGAAGACGAGCCGGCAGACTGAAATGTCACCTTCATAAACTTGCTTGGCGAGGTAAACACTGTATTGACCGCAAACGAATGTGTACTTCCCTGATTGTCACCGACGGTCGGACGTCGTAACGTCAGACTAGCGCTACTAGTCCAAGCCTCACTGCAATATTCCTTCCACGTGCCAGCAATGTTCAACGCGTTTTCAGCGCTGCTGTCTACATATGCATTGACTGTCGTGGATCCAAGGGTTGAGCCTATGTACCATCGCGAATTCGCAGACAGGCTGTACAGGAACTTGGATGCATCAGCCAAGGCAAAGGCTGGCCTGCCTTCCCACTCCTGGAAGTAGGTGTACGTGCCAATGATTGAGGTCTGGCACAGAGGTTCTTCAACAGTGATGGCATGGTGTCCATACGTCCCTGATATCGAGGCGACTGGGATAGTGAAAGCGCAGTCCGAAGAATTGCACGAATAAATTGTCAAGTAATCATCCGGTGCGGTGTCGAACGAGTCGATTGTCAGCGCAACGCTGCTGCCCACCGGGCAATCGGCGCCGAGAGCATCAGAATCATTGACCATTCTTACGAATCCTGCTATTAGCCCATCGTTACCGTTGCCACTGACGTCTGACACGTACGCTGCTGCTACATTCCAGCTCCGTAGGTTGAATCTTAGCACGAGAGAATTCGGGTTCGAGAGATCAAACTCTTTGTGAATCGTCAGAACTTCAGACTCTGCCAGCACGCGGGTGAGAATCATCAAGTCAGCCAAACGACCTGTGAACCCACGGGCATACGGGGCTTGCATGCCGATCCTAAAGGGGCCTCTTGCCGAGTAGCCGACAGTCTGATAATCAAGGGCAACTTGTACGCCGTTGCGGTAGATCTTTTTGGTTACACACTTGTGCCCGCATCCCCGGAGACCCACCGCGCGAATCACGTTATTCGCGTCAGCAATGAGCAGCTTGCTGCCATCAGGTGTGATTGTTAGCCCGTAGACGGCTTGGAAAGTTGCACTGGTGGCAGCCCCGTTCACCAATGGCGTGCCCTCGCCTGTGCCAGCCAGCAGACCTGCAACCCCAGTAGCCAAATTCACAGAGCGGAGTCTGAGATTGTTTGTATCGGAAATGATCGCTGTGGCTCCATCGGAAGTGATGGCAATGCCAGCTGGACTGTCGAATTGCGGGTCACTACCATCTGCATATCCTGCAGATCCGTCGCCCGCAAGAGTCGTGACAGATCCATCGTTGACATTGACTCTGCGGATTTTATGGTTTCCTTGATCTGTGACAAGTGCAAAACTGCTGTCCGTAGACAGACAAATCTTGAAAGGATTGCGAAATCTTGCCGAGTTAGACACACCATCTTGATCTCCCTCATATGAGCCGGACAAGACGGGACCGGACAAGACGGTTACTTCGCCTGTGCTTAGATCAATAGATCGAATTCTGTTTTGGTCCACTACTAATGCTCGCGTGCCATCATGAGTTATAGCAATGCCCTTCGGCTGATTGAATCTAGCCTGCTCGCCAACACCATTTTGGAATCCTGCATAGCTGGATCCGGCAAGCGTAGTAACAACTCGTGTTTTCATGTCAATTTTGCGAATACGATTGTTGTCACGGTCAACTATGAGTGCAGCGGCTCCGTCAGGAGTAACGGCGATGTCGATAGGAGCGTTAAACTGCGCGCTGCTGGCGTTGCCATCCTGATATCCGCTGTTGCCCCCTGCCAACGTGCTGACTGTCCCAGAAAGCATACACACAAGGCGGATCTTGTGGTTGGCCAAGTCCGCCACAAGCGCTGAGTTGCCATCAGGCGTAACTGCCAGGGCAAAAGGCTGGTCAAACTTGGCAGCATAAGTAGTGCCATCCTGGTACCCACTACTTGACGCATTTCCGGCGACAATGCTGACTTGCTGAATAGGATGCCCAGCATGGGTATCGATTGGACCAACCTCGTACGTACCTGCCCAATGCACCCACTGTCCCCGATCTCGCGGGAAGCTTTGTGAAGTTTCGAGTATTTGTGCAGCTTGAAACTGAAACCTGCTGTCATCAGTATATCCAATGCTGAGATACGTGCAATCATTCTGCTCTGGGCTATCTCCCTGGGACAGGAAAATGTCTGGGCCAGAGCTGGTTCTCGACCGCTTGACCCACACAGCCCACGAAAAGCTTCGCATGTCGACGTCAAGCGAAGCGCTTTTTGACACTTCAATGTAATCTCCAGCATCCCCATCCAGCTCAAGCACGGGAGTACCGCAAGCAGGGTTTGCCGTAGCTTCGATGACCCACTGGCAGTTGTAATTTCCACCGTAGGGGCCAACGCCATCCGAAATAGTACCGCTGGCAGTACCAACGGTCGAGCAATTCAGCCCACAATCTCCGGTACACGAAACGGTCGCAGCTCCGGTCAGAAGGCCCCATCCTCCTCTTCCAGTGTAGCCGGCATTGCAAAGACATGCCTCAACTCCACTGCTCAGACCCGGGGATGTTGTGCTTGTTGGGCACGCCAGGCACACGCTGTTGTTTTGAGCTGAGTAGGTATTTTTGGGGCATGCCACACACGCTGTTGCCTCAGACGCTGCAGGCAACATTGAATATTTTCCCGGTGCGCATTGAACACAGTCGCTAGGCCCTGGAGCTATTTTGTATTTACCTGCCTCACATGATGCGCAGGAAAAGGCAGTAATCAGCTTTACAGCATCCAGTTCATACCGATCTGTGTTTCCGGTCGTGTTGAATACAAAGCGAACGTGTCGTGTGGAGTATTGCCGTGGCATCAATGGAGGTGCAAACACACGTGCTCCTGTAAATGCAGATGCAATTTGCTTCCGCTCCTCCCATACCGTATCCCACTCTGACGATGCATTTGCTACTCCATGACTGTCTAACGACACATTACGATATAGCATGATCTTGACGCATGAGCCGGGGTACCGCGTTTCGTACAATTCAACACCCGCGACAATAACAGACTCTGCAAAGCTCAACTCAAGCCATTCATGCCCGCTATCCATGAGCTCTGGCGACCATGCTTCATTCTGTGCCGCGTCTGTACCATCATCACCTGAAGTTGGATAGACAGCGGGTTCTCCAAGCACCGAGATCGATGACCAATTACCGGAAGAAGATTTCTCGGAACTGAAAGCGCGCACAGCCGAGGCCCACTGAGCTGCCGTTTTGCTGATATCGGTGAAGCCTGGATCACATGTGCAATCGTTCCGTTCTCTGCTCTTGGCTGGCGAGCTGGAATTGTGTGGACACCTGAGGCACAAATCACTGGAAACCCATTCAAATGTCAGCTGACCTGGTGAAAATACTAGCACTCGGTCTCGCTATGTTTGCACACCACTATTGACAACATTTCACATCAAAGACACATCGATCAATTACCTCGAGTTGCTCCCACGGGACGGCAGAAATGTGCCTGGCGGGCAAGCCTGGCATAGGTGAGGACCGCTGACCATCTTGAACGTCCCATAGCCACAGGCAACACACACGCCGCTTGCACCTTGCGTATATCCTGCAATGCACGTGCACTCGGATTGCGAAGTGCTACCAGCCGCTGAAATTGAATTGTCTGGGCACTTGGTACATTCAGAAAATCCAGCATGTGAATACTTTCCCACTGAGCAGGTTACACATGCCTCGCTGCCGGCAGATGCTTTGAACTTGCCTGTTTCGCACAATTCGCATGCCCCAGGAGGACCAGTAGCGCCAGGTTGACACGAACATGCTTCGCTGCCGTTGGCGGACGTACTTCCACCAACGCAGGGAAGACAGGTACTCCTGCTGGTGGCGCCAATTTCAGTCCCATACATATTCAACGGGCATGCGCTGCACGATTGATTGCCAAGGCTTTCTTTGTAATATCCCTTTGCACACGGATCACACCGCAGGGTCTCATTGTTCGGCTCTAGCCCAACGCCACAAGTCTTCAGAATAAGCATTACCGAAGTATGGGGCAACCCCTTCTTTGCAATTATCTCTACCAGCTCTTCCCTCACCACCTGCTCGGTCTCTGCCCCATCAGCGCGCGCCACGATAATCTCAAAGGTGATAATCACAGACGTTGCCAACAGGCGCCGCCTGCTTGACACCTCCGTCACCGACACGATTCTGACGCGATCCACGGGTACAGCGGCAGCTTGAGCAACGCTAGCAATGAAATCGGCCTCATACTGGGCGAAAGCCGAAGCATTCACGCTGACTTGAGCATTAGCCTGAACTGTAATGAGATCGCCAGTGCAGTTGGCGGTAGATGTTCCAACAACCGGCAGGATCTTCCCAGCAGGACAAACAAAGCACTGTGTTGCCCCTTGAACATGCGGGAAATATGTCCCCTCTGCACATGTGACGCATCCAGACGCCCCGAGTACAGTGCCCGCCTTGCCAACCGGGCAGGTGGAGCAGGCCGTCACAGCTGATGAGCTGGCATACTGGCCCCTGCCGCATTGGAGGCATTGATGGGGCCCTGACTGATTCTTATAAGTGCCTGGCGCACACGCCCGGCAAGCCTGCCCATTCTGACCCGTGTAGCCTGCATCGCACGTGCAATTAAAAGCGCTTTCACTACCAACGGGCGAGGACGTGAAAGCTGGGCAGTCCGTACAGGCAGTCGTAGCGAACTCGGAGCCCCAAATTTGGCCAGCGGAAAATTTGCCTACTGCGCAGGGAGAGCACGTCTTGTGTCCACTGACCACATCAGAAAAGGTTCCTGGCTGGCACATCAAGCCATCATAAATGAAGCCACGATCAGCTGTTCCGATCCTCCATGGTCCTACGGTGACCGCAATCCCGGTTGTCAGGGTGCCGTTGACGGCCGTCGGAACAATGCAGCTCAACGACGTGCTGGAAAGCCACTGGGTAGATTCGCATGCGCTGTTGCCGATCCTGGCTTTCTGCGTCAAGTCTACCAAACCAAAATCAGCCCCCTTCAACATGACGGCCACCCTGCCTCTGGTGGGCGCGTTGCCACTATTTTCGACACGTGGCTGCCCGACGAATTCTGTGCTCTGGGCGCCACTGTATAACTTTTCGACAATCGTTTTGCCTTCAAGCAGACGGAGAATTGCGTTGGGATTCTTGTGAAGCCAGGTGGGGACCCAGCACCTAATTTCTGTTGTCGACGTTGCATTTACAGGTTCGCGATCTTTCTCCGGCATGGTGTAATCTGTTAGAAAATGCTTCAAGCAACTAGCGTCGTCTGGGAGGCAGTCAGAGATAGTAGGCTCCAGGAACTCACACTTGTACCCCAACGGCGAAGCAGTGTCAAACCCTTGGCCTTTAATCGTGATTTGCATGCCACCGTGAAAGCTCGTGACTTTCGGCAAAGATGCTGCGATCCAACCGCTCGTCAGTTGATAAAATGAGGGCTGGCCAACGAAATGCGCCAATGTTCCGTTTTGCAAAAGATGGACACTCATCGGTTGTGCAGCATATTCCCAAGCAGGAAGCTCGAACTCAATGGAATGCGCAGATCGCGCTTCTGCGAATGCAGAGATATTAGGCACAGGGCCGGATCTAACAGGCGAGAGCCGAAATTCGTACATCTTTCCGATGGCAAATGTCCCTTCAGCAGTCACGTACGCACCGGACACTCGGCCCCATTCTGGGTAGAATCTCTCTAGAATCTCAGTGTACATCAAATGGGCGGATCCATTCACGGCTCCATTTGTTCTGAAAATGTTCAACTGGACCTGGCCGGCTGCAGCTGAAAATTTGGGAACAGTTACAACCAACATTGAATCCCCGAGGACGCGAGCATTCGCTGATACGTGCACCTCATTTCGCGCAAACTCTGCTCTGTAGACTGTATCATTTTGAAATCCGCGCCCGAAAACAGTAATGGCAAACCCACCAGAAATAGGGCCAACGGTAGGCTGAACTCGGTGGACCACTTCGAGCAGCTGAAATACGAATGCGACTGCACTTCCATTACGCGGCGGAATCCAAAGATCATTTACCGTGTCGGCTACGCGAAGTGTCGCCATTCCCGCTCCAAAGATCCAATCTGGCACCAGACATGTCAGGACTTGAGCTTCACTCGTCTCGTCATATTGCAGCCGCACCGCTGTCGAGTTGCCGGACTTTCTGCCCAAATTGTCGTGAAATGCACAGACATAAGAGGAGGGCCAACGCGAGGCGTCCAGACCAGAACCTGTAATGTCGACCGTGGTATTGTCGCCAACTAAACCCCGATCTGGAGACATCGACCAAATTTCTGCTTCAAATCGGAAAGACTGAGTGGTAACACTGCTATTACCATCGTCCGATCTCCGCAAAAGGTAATCGCCATCGCTGACCGCAACAGCAAAGGTCCCGGATCGATAAGGCCATACAGGAGTCGAACACCGCAACAAAATCGAACTGACAAATGAGCAAGGCGTGGATATGATAGGCAACCCATTCGCAATAAACTGACACGAATAGTTGCCGTCTCTTTGGAATGAATACCCTTCCACGCTGATCTCTACCGGTGACGATGCTCGTGCTACTGCCGGCAAGACTGATTTGAAAGCTGCAGCGACTTGGAAAGCAAGTGTTCCAACAAATCGCCCGACAGACTCTGGCATCCACCAGCTTTGCATCGTATTTCCCGCCTGTGTCATCTCAATTGTTAGCCACGTCCGCCCTTCGTCATCCGCCACTCGAATGATCGGAGTAACGCAAACAACCGACGTCTTCGTCTTGAAAACGCAATTTGTTACGGCGACGTCTTCTTCGCACGAAGAATTGCTCGAAAAACGAGCACGGATTCGAACACCGGGCTCCCATTTTCCTGAAGTGTTGGGAAATCCGCAGCCTAGCACAGTCACACGCTCACTCCCAAGTGCATTTCCGGAAGACGGAATCACTTGCGTAATTTCCCCTAGGAACTCGAAGTGACCTACTGGCCTTACTTCCCCCAAGACTTCGTGCTCGCCTAAGATTCTGAGATCCTCACGAGTGTAGCTCACGTCGGTCACTCTAGAGCCGTAACGTACACCAATAGTCATGTTCGTATCATACGAATCACTCCTTGGATTGCACCAGGCCTTGCATCGTAGGAATGCGGATTCGCTGTATGAATTTCGGGGATCATCAGCGACACAATTTCTAACACAGTCCTCCTCACAATCTTGATTACATACAGATAATGCATCATCACATTGGGCTTTACAGGTCAAATGCGCCGAGTGATTGGAACCATGGACAATAACACATTTGCGATAACACGCGAACCAGTAAGTTGTGTTCTGGCATTGGAAATCGCATGTGGTGTTCTGCGGGGGGGGCTCAACTCCAGAAACATAACCCGTGCAATAGGCTGCGCAATGGAGCCACGCGGATTGACTGTACGTAGCATGTATAGCGCATTCTTGGAAACACACCGAATCACAGTCGTCATCCTCACACCATGGAGCTGACGGGTCATCAATGGTGCCGTTTCCATGACAGATTGGTATTGTCAGGGCATCCCGATACCAGGCAGGAGCATCACATACGAGATGCGTGTGATTTAAAATGGATACAGCCCGCGTCTCCAGGACAAACAGATCATTCTCAAAAGTGCTAAAACAATTTGCTGACGTGCAGTAGGGCCTGAAGACGCACGAATACTGATCCAGCTCTTTGTCATCGAATCCAGCCCCCACAACAGTGACAACTGCCCCACCGCATGCAGACACTGAAGAAGGCTGGATTTCTGTGAACACTTGAAAAACAGTAACATTAAGCGGCGTGTCTGAAAATACAGGTGCTGATCCCAACATCAGGCTCGCCCGCACCGTTTCATGAGTATATTCCGACTGGCTTCCCGCAAAGGTCCAAGACATGTGGGGACAGATCATCGTCGAATCATTAGCGGGAGCTGCAGGCGCAGAGACAACAAGGTTTTGCGTCATTGGATCCATAAGCTGGCACATATACTCGGTGGAGCTGTGATTCAGGCCCGCACCATGCATGATGTAAACCACCTCTTCACCAGCGGGCACAAGAGTTGGTTGGACCGCGAGTACAATCGCTGTCATTTCAAACGGCAGAGACACAACAAACTGCTCTGCAGCCCAAGACCATACACGCACGCTGGTCATTCCTGCAGCTTCTGCCCAGAAGGGAGTATGACAAGAAACGGACTGAACACTGGAGACAGTGACGTTTTCAGACCAAGCCTGATAATCCAGCGCGCTGAAGGCGCACGCATACTTCCCATTCACGTCAAGATGACCCCAGGCATACACGACTACCAAAGTTCCTCCGGTTGCTCTGGCAGTCGTTGGAACCACTGCTGGTCCCAAAGGCAGAAATTCGAAGTCGTAGGTGCTAACGTTAGAGGTATTTTGCATGACAAGCACCACCGTTCCCATGGCATTCCTTGCAACAACTGGGGTAGTACAGATGATACCAGTCGGATCAATCACACGTGCAGTAACTGTTGAGACGCCATTGAAAATATCCTCGAACACGCATGTATAAGACTGCCTGCGGTCAAAACCAGCACCCTGGATAGTTACTTGGACTCCGCCTGAGACTGGACTCTGGCTGGGATCCAGGGCATCCCAGGTCTGTACAACCAAAAAAGGTGCAGACACATTTATGTTGCACGTGCCTGACTGTTCTTCAGTATATCGGCTGACTCGCATGTCGTGATTCCGCAAATACATGCACGTAACGCCCGCGCTCTGGTTCCACACCGGCAGCCTGCAGCGAACCTCGCGGGGCGACACGGGCACAGCATCAACGAGACCCGGCAACCCATCAAATTCGCACTTGTAATCGCCCCGTTCAGGATCAAACCCCAATCCTGTTACTGTAATCTCGCCTTGAGACGATGCATAACCCCAAGTCGGCTCGACAGCAAACCATGACTCTCTATATGTGTAATTTACAGCTCGGTTCGTCACATACTGGAAGAGCGCCAGATAGCCCTTGAAAGACGTTTCAAACGGTTCGCTTTGTGGATCGTGCAAAAGTCGCACTTCACATTGTGCTGCTGCGTGCGGCCAGACTGGCGCATTAAAGACCAGAAGATTTTCGGATCCAACCAGAGGCGGGGCGCTGATGACGCCTCGCTCATCTGCGGTTAGCAAAAGACGGTAGCTAAAAACATCGGTATCAGGGTCCGAGACAAAAGCACGTCCGTATACTGTAATTTGCGATCCCAAATACGATTGATGTGCAAACGACGAATCTGGAGAAATTTGTGTCCAGAACTCTGTAAATGCAAAGGCCTGCGCACGTGAGGTCTCGCGATCTATTACTTGGGTGGTAATTTCGACAGTGGCAGTGTCTCGGCCGCGTTTGAAGACATCTTCTCCGTTGGTGTCGCCTCCAAGAGTACACACCATTTCCCAATCTGAGTGTGCACGAGCGTTCGCACACCGAAACATGTCCAAGGAAACCTCACTCGGGTAGGGCTTTACCCCGAAGTTCGACCCGACAAGGGTAATGTCCACGGATACCAAGGCATCCGCAGTTGCTTTGCTCGGAATCACAAGCTCCACTTCTGGCACTCGGTGCTCATGAGCCACCATACTCAACATGGCTGGAGACAATGCGCTGAAACCCTCACTTGTAATCGAATCATGCTGGTAGTCGTACACTAGGAGGCGCCCTCTCGGGCTGCTTGCACAACAGCACGACTCGTCCATGGCCTTCTGGCTCACTAGAATCTTCATCCGGATAAAGTCGAAGAGAAAGGAGGCAAATCGCACGTGCGTATTTCGCAAAACCGTCGGGAACCTACTCACTAGCCTGTTGGCAGACGGATCATAGCGCGTAAGGAAAACTGTACTGTCATCAGTTCCTGGCCATTCACTGGAAAGAGCAAATAAAAGACCTGAAGTTGCTTCAAAGCCCATAGCCAATACAGCTCTGTGTGAAAATTCCCCAGCTGTAGCTGTCCCCAACGTGGGGGGCTCACTCTCAAAGGGCTCCGACAGGACGCCTGATAGCATAGAAAACATGCGTGGTCGCATAGTAGTCGCCTCGACGAAAAAATAGGATCGGCTGTACCGGTCAAACGCGGACACTCCGAAGACAACGGGTGATGTGAGCTCGTATATCACCGAAATTGCACCTGACTCTGTGCTGATGGACACAAGTCTTGTCAAAGCTTGGGAGCCCCGCCCGACAAGACTAGCTGCGACCAACTGCCCCTGCGCCTCATCCATTTCCACATTCCAGATTACACCGGGAGGAATGCTGAGGTCAAGCCTACGAAGTACGGCTCCAGTTGGCAAATCTATGCCAAGTAGTTGAGGAGTGCGGGCTTCAGAAACGGCAGCCGTTGGTTCCTCACCGGCCTCCGAAATGATCAAAAATACCTGGCGCATGGTACTGTCAATCGCGATAGCCCCCTGCGACAAACTGCCGCTTGAAAATGTGTCGACCAGCGTGTAGTTGGCGTTCTGGGGAGCAACATCCAGGTCGCCCTCCTGCGCGCAGGTCTGATTGAGTGTAGAGTTGAAGTCGTCGAAAGACAGCTTCGAGTAGCAGGCATACATGCACCAAGCATAGTCTGTCTGGTCGCCGACTGAGCTTATGACGCAGTCCTCTGCGCACTGGCTGCTGCACCACGTGTTGTGGCAAGCACTCTCAAGGACAGGTGTTAGAAGTGTAGAGTTGAAGTCGTGGAAAGACAGTGCGCTGCCATTTCGGCGAGATGACGAGTGCGTCTCGTGAAACATCAACGCGAGGCGCCACATGGATAATCGATTGCCTGCCCATGAAACCCCATACAAAAGAGGAGGTACTAGCTGAGTCTCCGCGAACACCATAATCCATGTCGACCACGGACCATGAAATCGCCGCGTTCCAGACCTCGTCCCCACGACCACGCGGAACCTGAATTGCATCCCCGTCCACCCACTTTGAGATTGCAGACCCGTGAGGTTTGCCTGGAGAACGGCGCGGAGGATTGACAAGGGCACACGCGCCTCTCCTGCGCCAAGTGGCCAGCTCATGTTTGGCAGCGTACGCGGCACGCTGGCATTACGTTGCAACACCTCCAGACTTACATTTCCCAGCTGTGCGGCTCGCTCGATGCCAAGGCTTTTCCATGACACTGCCAGCTGGTTTTCGAGATGCGGCAGTGCTTTCACGACCACACGTGCGCCGGGTTCTCCAAGCTCGTTCACCAGGCCATCTGAGCTTGTGAGTGGCATAAAATGTATTTTGATGCACAGCGGCATCGATCGACATGTACGTTTGGCCGGTGCGGCACTACTTGCGTGCAGGTCAACCGCCACCACACATCGCACTTCCGTGTGACCTCCATGTGCCATGTAAGAAGCCGCGTGTGAAGTTTCAGCTGTGGGTTTAAGTTCAAGAAGACAGCATACTGCACCGCTGTCTTGACAGTCGGAGCCGTTGACGTGTTTGAGATGAGTATCATACTGAGACGAAATGCCCGTGGCAAGCTCGATGCGGACTGTATCAGCCGTCTGCTGGCCATTTTGAAATCCGTCACTATCCATCTCAAAGTCGCGGGCGTGAAGCGGGATGGTACAGGCCTCTCCAAAGTAGCAGTGTACGTCCGTCGGGACTCTCGTGTCACGCGACTTCGCGCTTGTCACAAACACTGGCGGCTGATTTTCTACTCCGCTATCACACGGGTAGGCTGAAAAAATTGAATAAGTGGCGCTTGATCCTTGTTGCCATGTCGGCACCTCACGCCAAGCATCTCCGCCGATGCTGGCCCCAGTTATACTCCCTGAGTCAGCAGTCACAAGCAGATGCTGGCTGAAGCGTCCAGGCGTGCTTGTTAGGCCAAACGGTGAGACATCCCGTGGCCCGCTGAAAGCAAAGTCGAATTTCAGATAATTTCCCTGTCTGCGATGCGGATTCGCATCAAGATCCAAGAAGGAGCGACACCCAGACCAGACCTGCAAGCATTCACCCTGATACCTGCACTGTGAGCTGGTGTTACACGGCGCTGCATCATGGTCACCTCCCACGCACTGAGTCTGCGGCCACGCGCCTACCTCGGTCGCGTTTTCGTCTGCCTCGGCTGCGACAGACCCGCTGTGCCCCACGCCGAGGAAACATGCAGCTTCAAATCGCTGGTCCTTGATTGCCCCCGTTTCCGTTCGTCTGTGCGCAGATTCGGGATTGTATTGCACCATCATGTTGTGGTCCCTGTCATACGCCTTGACCGCAAAAGGAGGATGCGGCGAGTGAAAGTGGCCGTGTAATCTACCGTAGGACAAACCAGTGAAATACGATGCCGCGCTCCTTCTTTTTAAACGTCGCGTAAATGGCGTAACTGCTACTTCCACAAGCGGCGGCAAGATGGCGACTGGCGAGAAGAAATTGCGCACGGGGCGCTCTCGGCAAGAGAAGGACCCCCCTCCTGATGATGAGCACAGTGGCACAAACGTCTCCAGCCCAGACGACTCGTTGGATAATGATGCGTTGGTGATCGCAGCAGCTCCCCAGGCTCCCCAGTATGGATCCGACGCGTTGTAGTTTGAGCCGTTCTTTCGTGCAACCGTGTTGACTGAGCACGGTTGCGCCAAGGGGTTGGCAAGCCCGGCCGACGCAACTCTGTCGCACGCTCGCAACAGAATAGCCCGACTTCTGACAACGCACGTTTGCGCGCACTCTCTTGCCCTCGCCTCATCCTGCAGGGCCATGCAGCGACGGCAAGATTGGCTACATTCTCGGCCCTCAGCACACGCCGCCTCCCCGTACGATGAAAGCCAAGCGACAATTGCGGTAGCATCGGGCGCCACTGTGATGACCCGCTCAAGGCGCCCAACGACGACTTTCGCGCCGCCCAGCGTACGGAATTCGTCCGTGTCTGTTGTGTCGTGTCCACCGTACAGATGCGTCACCGTAAAGTTGTTGGCCCCGCCAACCATATCCGCCGCGACCACCCGCCCACCGCCCAGCGCCTCAACACGCCCCGAGAGCCGGTTCAGGTCGCTCACACAGCTGTCCCCGGCCGCAGTGTGCCGGTGCCGCAGCGCCGCGGTGCCGTCGGATCCCGGCACGAGCTGGGCGACGCAGAGCACGCCGTGGTAGTGCGCCATCGTGCACAGCGCACCGCACCCGCCCCCCCAGGAGGAGCCGCCGCCACATATGCAGCACGCATCGCCAGCGTGGACACCGTCGGCATTCGCCCACTCTTCTGTGCTGCTGCAAAACGATGGGTCTTGTTCGTAGACACCGCACCCAGCCCCCGTGCTGTCCAGAAAGTCTGGCTGGTTCTGGCAGGAGCCTCCCGTGCTGCTGGCCCCGAACTCCGCACACTGCGGGCGCGCCCCGACCGCGTACTTGCACGCTTGCGCCTGGGCAAAGGCGACTGTGAGCGAAAGCGCCACCCGCCGCTGCCCTCCGCTCGCATCGTTGAAGTCGCGGTCCACCTGCCACGTCAGCCGCCCGCCAAACAGAGGCTGCAAGGTCCCTGTCGTCTCGAACAGGCACGCCAGGAGCGCACACAAGAGCGGCACGCTCCATCGTCGTGCCGCCCGCTGCCCCCGCATCGCCGCTGCTGGCGCCCGCGCCGCGTGTGCGCCTGGATGCCCGCACCTCTTGGAGCGGGCGGGTTCCGCTCCCACGAACCACGCGGGCGTGGTTCGTGGACCAAAAAAAGGGAGCAAGTTGTATCGTGCACGCAAAAGCAGAGATTTCTCACCGTTCGACCACTCGCTATTTGCAAGTGCGTCTTCCCGCCGTCCAGCACAGCGGAAGGGCTGCACCATGGTGAGGGTGAGAGGCGGGCAGTGGGCGCGCGTCAGCCCGCAGCGCCCAAGCCCGCGGCGCGCCTGCTCGCCGCGTCAGCGCGTGCCCTACGCTGTGCTGCCGCGGGCGGGCGCCTCCTGGTCGCTGCCGGCGCGACGGCCTGCGTGCAAGGGCCTGCCTGCAATCTGCAGTCTGCGGCGGCGGGGCCCGCACGTCCTGACTCGTGGGCACGGCAGGCGGAGGTAGGGTCGTACATGGAGGACCTGCAGGGCTTTGTCTTTGACGAGTCCAAGTGCGTCACCTACAAGTGGCTGAGTACCACGCTCGGTGTGTCGGCGGATGTGTCCAAGCGCATGCTGTATGAATTCGCCGAGGCAAACGCTGCCAAGCTGTCGGCCATCTACTTGGTGAGCGGAGCCTACCGACCGATGACCGATGCGAGTCTCGCTGCCCACATCTGCGTGCACGCATGCACAGGCTCGCGCACGCGTACGCATCCTAGTACACAGCATACCGCTGCGCATCCCGCACGGACGTCCGGGTATGCGGCGGGTGGCACCCGGTGCCCGCCTGCGCGCGAATCGCCGGCAGAACGGCAGGCAGACAGGCACACAGTGGCGCACGCGCTTGTGTTTGCTCGCGCGCACGCGAGTTTGATCCCTGCCGCGGTCGAATGCAGGTGAGCGGCTCGTGCAGGGGGGAGGGTGGTGAAGTCCGCCGACGTCTACAGCTTGTCGACAAGGAAAAGCTAGACCGCATCGCTTGCCCAGAGGCAAGCACCCCGTGTCCTGGCCACGAAATCACGCTCCCCCCGCTCTCGCCCGCACGAACGCTGCCCTCGGGCTCTAGACGTGTCGCGTTACTGTCCTTGTGTGTAATTATGCTCTGGGCGTGTGTTGTTCGAGGACTAGCGGTCTGTTTGTGTTCCAGAACTAGAGGCGTGTTTTTATGTGTGTTTGACTGTTCTGGCTCACTTGGTCGCCCCTGCTACCCCTTTCTTTCCCGTCGCACGACACCCGCCCCTCAGAATGGCCTATTTACGCAAGTTGATGCAGCGCACGTGTTCAGTGTGGCTCAAAAGCCTGCAGTAGAAGGCGCGGCCACCCCGTGCTCCAGCTCTGTGGTGATGCTTGTGTGTATGTCTACGTGTATGTATTTCCATCCACCTTAGGCGAGAGAGGGACAAGAAGGGTGTGTGATTGGCGGGGGGGGCGGGGGGTTGGAGTCGCCCAATGCCTTGCGGGAGAGGGCGCGGCCACCGGTGCCCCAGCTCTGTGGTGCTGTGGTGCTGTGTGTGTGTGTGTGCGCGCGCGCGCGCATGTCTGCGTGTGTGCGTGCGTGTGTGTGAGAGAGAGTGCGCGCGCGCGCGCGTGTGTGTGCGGGTGTGTGCGCGTACGTGTGTGCCCACGCATACATGATGGTGCTCTGATCTGTCCTTAAATGTGTCATTATATGTGTGTCCTTAAACGTGTGATTATATGCGTGCCGCGCATGCAGGGATGGTGCTATGTGTGTCCTTAGATATGTGTCCTTCAGTGTGTCCTTATATATGTGCCGCGCATGCAGGTATGGTGCTCTCTTCTGTCCTTATATATGTAATATGTGTGCTGCACATGCAGGTATGGTGCTCAGAGTTCGATGCGAACCGCGAGCTGTATAAGGCAGAGCCTTCATTCTCCAACTGCCTCCGCGACAACAGGCACAGATTCTTGAAAGTGCTTTGCATAGTGCCTTTATATAGTAGATGTATTAGTATTAGGGCACTGACTTTTGAGAATGCCGCTGCAAGCAGACATTCTCGAAAGTCCTCTCTATAGTGGCTTTATATAGCGAATATACTAGGACGCTGACTTTTGAGA
>Ga0115006_10000231_pt1 | contig 29454 bp, 23 predicted proteins | sample ArcOceMetagenome_3_FD_88943 | JGI IMG/M metagenome (GOLD analysis project Ga0115006, IMG submission 88943) | Marine eukaryotic phytoplankton communities from Arctic Ocean - Arctic Ocean- Svalbard ARC20M Metagenome | ecosystem: Environmental > Aquatic > Marine > Oceanic | place: Arctic Ocean...
GGAGGTGGAGGTGGAGGTGGCAGGCCCCGTTCCCGCTCCCGTGGCACCCCCAATCGTGGCGGGGGACGCCCGCAGCAGAAGGGAGGCCGAGGATCTGGCCGCGGCGGCGGACGGGGAGGCCGCGGCGGACGCGGCGGTCCCCGCCGAGAGGAGCGAAAGCCGGCGACGGCCGAAGAGCTCGACGCCGCAATGGACGACTATTGGCTGAAATCCGAAAACAAGGAAGTTGCCGCGAAGAAACTCGACGAGGAAATGGACGCGTATTGGGAGAAGAAGGGAGAGGCCAAGGAGGGCGAAGGTGAGGAGGAAGAAGCCAAGGCAGAGGAGTAGATTATGACAGTCTTCTTCGCGCTACTCGGTCTCTCGGTCTTGCCGTGCCACAAAAGAACGTGTACCGAAGAAACATCTTTCGGGCTTAATTACAGTTAAACATATAAACGAAACAATTGGTGGGTTACAATCTATTTTTTTACGATTGAGCTCCAATTGCTTTTATGTAGCAAAAGAGTATCTAAGATCTTATCTCTTTACATAGGGATCCACGTTAATTTTAGCGTCGGCCCCGGCCTCTTCCCCTCCCACTGCCGGTAGCCCCCCCACGACCGCTGCTCCATCGTCCACCTCTTCCCCTACCTTTTCCTAACATCACCGGTTTGAGCCCAGTAACGACCTCAGCCTCCAGAGCGGCAAGCACGCTTTCGGCGGCGATGATTTTTTTCGTGTCGCCACTTCGCTTGGCATCCTCCAGATCCCTCTGAGCCTTTTCCAACCGGTCTTGCTTGGTTGATTTGACCGCCTCGGCCTCTTTGGCGACGGCCTCCTCGACGCAGGAGCGACATCGAGCCTTGCCCGATGGTTTTGACAGCTGGTTGCGATTGTATGACGGCGGGGGGAGAGATTGTTGGCAGGCAGCGCAAGTTACTGGTGGTTGCAGCGGCGATGACGACGCACCACTGATCATGCTGCCGCCCTTCACCTCCTTTTCGCCACTGTCGTCGCCACAAGCCTTGGCCTTGGCTTCGGCACGGTCCTGCGCCGCCTTGCGTTCGACCGCCTCGGCGGCGGCCACACACTGCTTGCATTTCAGGACCTTGCCCTCCCGCCGGTATTTCTCCATCGCCTTTGTAGAGAACTCTTCCCCAACAAGCCTCTTCCTCCGACACGGCCCCGAGCAATCGAAATTGCCGCTCCATTGGCTGGACGACGTGATGTTGACCGGCTTCGATGGTGGCATGCTGCGCTGCTGTTGCGAGTATCTTCTGATCTTCTGGCTTGTATCTCTTTCTGCGCTCGTCGCGATTGCGTTAAAAGCGATTTCACGTACGATGACAGATGTGCGCGGTACTCAAAAGTAAGGAGTACCTACCTAGACTACATGTAGCTAGTAGGTACGAGTGGAGGGACGGAAATGAAGGCGAAATGCGAAATGGCGACAATGGCGAGCAAATGGCGAAATCGGAAAAATCGGTCTGTCCGTCGCATCCGAACCGACACAAGATGTGCTGTTTTTGTTGGGCATTGGATACGAGATGGCATACCCGTCCCTCTCTTCTCCATCCGATTACTTTCCAACAATGCTGCAATTCACACCGCTGTGGACTCGCAGCGGTGCTGGCGCCGGCGCTAGCGCCGGCGGTAGGAGCAAACGCCAAGCAGCATCGTCGGAACCTGCCGCTGCACCCGTACCCCTCGGCGGCGGCACGTACCGGACCCTCCAGCGGATCGTGACGGTCCATCCCCTCTCGGGCTACGGCGGCGGCGGCCCCTCTCCCCTGCCAGTGGGAGAAATCACCACCACGGTGGAGGAGTACTATCCCGGCGGCCTCGGCGCGCCGGGCGGACCGTCGCCCCGGTCCGTGGCGACTGCTACTGCCGGTGCCGCCGATGGTCAGGAGCAGGATACTGATACCCGCCCCCGCACGGCCACGGCGCCGCTGCATGTGCCGACGCACCCTCCCCTGTACCGGAGGGTGGCCGTCCGGCGAGGTGCCGGGCATGTCCACGGCGGCGGTGGCATCGGTGGTCGCGGAAGTGGCGACGGCAAGGCCGAGGAGGACGCTGCAGCCGCCATGGGCGACCTCATGGCCGGGAATCCCTCGACGATCGATGCCAGCTACGAGCTCCCCGTCCTGCCCCTGGGGACCGTCCGAACGATGCCGCCGCCACCGCAGCAGCAGCAGGAGGGCCAACATGGAGCCGACGGGATTTACGCCGATCCCATCGTTTGCTGGGCCTCCTTCGGATCGACGAGACGGAGGAAGCAGCTGTGCGTCCTGGCCGGTCCGTCCCTCCTTCGCATCTTTGACGTGTATCCGTCTCCTGGACACGGAAATCACGGCTCCAATACTGCCACTGGTAGCAGCGGTGGAGATACCGGTGGCGACGATGACGACGACGATGATGACAGCGATGACGACGTGGCCGGCGCCGGAGGTGGGGAGGGCCATTCCGTCACCCTCCCCTTCGAGTGCGCTGGGATCTACCCCATGCCGGACGAGGTCGGTGGTCTGCTCCTCCAGCGGGCGGCCGAGGCCGAGGAGCGAGTCCAGCAGGAGGAGGTCCGGAGGCTGTACTTCGCCGACCACCTTGGCGACGGTGGAGGCGGCGGACCCTCCCTCCTCGACCGGCAGCTCAGCCAGGAGGAGTCCAGCCAGGAGAGCGGGAGCTTGGCCGAGGCCCTGCGCCGTCCGCCTCGGGCGGTGCGGGTCGAGGGCAGCCTGACCGACGTCCTCATGGGAGATGATGGCGAGGAAACCATCGAAGACTCTCTGTCCGACGTTGCCGCCAGAGCCGGCGATGCTGCTGCCGCTGCTGCATCGGCAGGTGGAAATGGCGGCGTCGTCGTTGATGGGTTCGGAATCGGGACTTTGGCCCGAACGGTGGGCAGCGCCGGTTTTTGCGGTGTCGGTGGAGGCGTGCCGTCTGTCTTTTCACTCCTCCACCCCCTCGATGAGGTACGTCCGGTGGCCTTGGTCCCACCTTTTGCCGACGATGAGGTCGGCATTGACAATTCTTCAGCCAAGTGCAACGATGCCAATAATATGGCGACCAATGGTGACATGGTCGACAAGAACACCGATGCCAACGCTACGGACGAGTCTAGATCGAAGGATGCAGGTTCGACTCTCCCTGACCTTGTCGGCGCCTTTTCGGATGTTAACGAACGGCTCATGTTTATTGGCCGGCCAAGGAACTTATGTCCGTCGTTGACCTCCTCGTCGTCTCGGAATCGTGTCGATACTACTGTGCTCGTTACGTACCACACCCAACGGCGTCGTCACGCAGTGTGGGCTGTCGGTGCAGCCCCTCCACCGCCCGACGTCCTGCCTCTATGGAAACGAACGGCGGCATCACGACGACGCGCCGCTGAGGCTGGTGGTCTCGCCGCACGTCGGATAGATGTCATTGCCGTGAATGACGGGGAAGGAGGTGAGAGAGGAGGTAATGACGGTGCAGTGCAGCCGCCTGCGTCGACCATGGACGAGGGGTGGATTCTACTTGATGACGGGGCGTCTCCAAACTTTACTGGACGACAAGGAATGGCATCTCCTCGCCAGCCACTGCCCCCAGCCTTCGGTGAATTGCACCCCACGCTGACCCTTTCTCTTCTCTACGAGGAGGAAATGGAGGGACACGGTGGGAGCTTTGGCGAGGCCAACGACGCATTTATGTTTTCGGGGCGTCGCTTCTTCCTCTCGACTAATGCAGATGGGAGTGCGGATTCTATTCTTTGTTGGGTTCAGAAGAATCGCAAGGGTCCAAATAATGGAAATTACTCTATTCTTCGTCGAATGAACATCGCTCGATTTCAGAAGCAGAGCAAAGACGGTTGTTTCCGTCGGGCTTCAGACCATTCCTCCCTTCTCCCCGATATCAGGTGCGAAGATGCTGCTCCAATTCTATCCTCCCTCATACCAGAGCCAACATTTGACTTTGGAAGTAAGGCACGAACAGGATTTGGCGCGGTATCGTCCCCAAGATCAATTGATACACTTGTCTATTCAGTTGACGAAGGATCGCCTTCCTTCCCTGCATCATCAAGTGCCAGTCTCGCCCTTTATAGAGAAGGCATTGAGATATCAGAGTGCTTCATCGACAATTTCTGCGAGAACAATCAATTGCCCATTGGGATAAAAATTTCTGATCCCATATGCGACAAAGTGACACTCCAACTTCCTCCGTCCTTGACAGGCCAAGGAGGAAAATGTGTCCGAGCGGCACTGGGGCTCGCAATGACGAGTGCCTTGGCTGAAGCGACTCTCGGGGCGATCGAAGCTAGTCTCACTACGCTTTTGACCACACCCCGGATTTCGGAAGCTATTGAAGTGAGGTCAGTGGCAGGTCTGGTTCTGTCTATAAGAACCGACTGCGTTCGTTATGCTCAACGGAGTGGATTTGTGGGCAAGGCGGAGATGGTAGAAGATTTGAATTGGCTTGCTCTTTCCACGATATTGTTTGCTCTCTTCGATGAACTCGCCCGCTCTTGGACGGGAGGAAATGGTGGCGATGGGCAAGAAAGGAGGTCCATCGCTGATGAATCAGCACGGGGTACCTCCGATTGGGAGACCCTGTTAGCATCTGATTTTCATGCTCAGTACATCCGTGACTTTGATAATTTGCTGCCTTTAGAGCAGTCTCCTCCTGCCGCAAGATCTGCCACGGCCAGCATCGAAGGCACGGCCTCTACAGAGCATGTGCATCAGACGATCCCTTCAACCTTGTTCTGGCTCGATCAAATTGCCTCCAGCTCGCCCAAGGAAAGTTTGCTCGATTTCACACGCATTCTCTTTGATTCGCTTCACTTATTTTACGAAGATTGCAAACTCTGCCGCAATGCCCGGGGCAGATCATGGTCGGCTGGCCTCGGCCAATTGTTGCATAAGCTATGCCACAGGGAGTATGCTGTGGGAAGTATGGGTGATTTTATTGACTACTACCATCGTGACGGTTTTCTGGGGGTAGTATCGGATGAAGATGCCTTCACTCCATCAAGCCGAATGATGGCAATAACTCGTTTGTCTGCCTTCGAGAGGCCGCCAAGTCTGTTTTCGTGGGTTGATGCAAAACTCCGCGGAGATGACGAGATTACATACCCCTACAGGGCGGCGCAGAACGGCAGTGCAGATAAGGCCTTGTGTCCTCCGGCCTCTCGTACTTTGTGCAGATTACTCTCGATGCTTTGTGCAAATGGCGATGAACGTGGAAATGTTGACGTAGAGGATACCACCGATTCGTTCCTCGGCCATCAGAGTGTTGACCGAAAGCTTGTCCTCTTGATGATCTCGGAGGGTGTAATAGATCCATTGACATTGCGAAACGAGCTGCCGCCTGGTGTGGCACTTCCATTTATGGAGTCGCTGAGACGATGCCGTTCCGATCCTCCATCGCCTTGCGCCAGAAAGAAGAGCGGTCTGTATTTCCCCCCAGAGGCTTTTTATCTCATTGGGCGGTCAGACTTGGCGCGCATACAGATGCAAATCGATATTGCGGCAAGGCGTAGAAATCAAAAATCGAAGAAGAGGAAAGTAGAGAAAAAGGAATCCTCGCCTTCCCCCACTGGCTTGGGCTCTACCCAGCGAACCAGTATTGGCACTGCACCTGACCCTGATCAAGATGGTCTTGGGTCTCTTGCTGCCTCGACAGCGATGCTCTATCCAAATGATACTCGCATCCAAGAAGTTGCCCGCCTTCTCCGATCATCGCGCCCTTCTTATCTTCGCGTTCCTCGAGCTGTTGAAGTTTCTGACCATGACTACGAGCGCCTCAAACAAGAGAAGCTTCTCTTGCTCTGTCGGCGAAAAATGGCGCAGCCACTCGGCCGCGGAATGGCGACTCTTTGCACGCTGGACTCTGCCGGGCCTATGCATAGCACGAGTGCTGTGCCTGCTGAGCCGGTCCAGTTGCCAAAACTCTCTCTGGCGGGCCGCGTGGCCCCATCCAATGCCACATTGGCCCTCGACACGAGCAATTGTCCATCGGATATGTCTGTTTGGCCGGAATTCCACAATGGAGTTGCAGCGGGCCTCAGACTCCCAAAAGCCGGCGACGTCGGAAGTGGCCAAATCACTCGCACATGGATTGTCTACAACCGTCCAGGAGCCAATCCCAGTAACCCCGCTCCGCCTACTGGTAACAACACCAATAGCCAGCCGACGAGCCAAGACCATACCCATGCAGGGCTGCTCTTTGCGCTCGGCCTTCACGGACATTTGTCGGCCCTATCGATGACAGATGTTTATGATTACCTCACCCAGGGGACCGTGACGACAACGGTCGGCATCCTTTTGGGAATGTCTGCTTGCAAGAAGGGTACTTGCGACCAATCAGTGTCCAAAATGCTTTGTTTGCACATCCCCTCACTTTTGCCCCCTTCATTTGCCACCATGGAAGTTGCCCCTCCTGCAAGAACGGCTGCCGTTGCGGGCATCGGGCTTCTTTATATGAGAAGTGGACACAGGCTCATGACCGAATTCCTACTTGGTGAAATTGGGCGTAGACCACGCAGCGATGCAGCTGCCGCTGGGAGGGAGGGGTATGCTCTCTGCTGCGGTCTAGCTCTTGGTCTTGTGAATCTAAGCAAGGGTAGCAGCGAATCGGAAGGCTCTGGAGGGGGAGCTGGTCTTTCTGATTTGCGTATTGATGAGCGCCTCCACAGATACGTTGTTGGTGGGCCGGAAGATCCCGAGACAAGAAGCAAACGGGATGCTTCTGACCGAGCAGCAGCCGGTCTTGGTGCAGGTGGCGCATCAGGGCTAAGTTCTGACCAAGAACAATGCTCCTGCATATTCGAGGGAGAGAACATCAACACTGATGTGTCGGCGCCCGGAGCAACTCTCTGTCTGGGGCTCATGTATCTCCAAAGCGGGTAAGTACATGTGTTCCTCACAGCAGCACATTTGATGTATCGTTCTTCAAGAGATAAGTACGCATGATCTTTTCATGTCCATTATTAATCCCTATCATTCCATTTGTCCCCGATTTTTCTTTCAATATTCAAAAACCCTTTGCTGCAACCGAATTTGTGCAGGAACAAATCTGTTGCGGCACGTCTTGCACTGCCCGACACGCACTTCCTTCTGGACTATGTGCGTCCAGATCTACTCATGCTTCGAGTCATTGCCCGGTCTTTGATACTGTGGGACGATGTCCGGCCTACCAGTGAATGGATTGATGATCAGATCCCAGGAATGGTCAAGAGAGCTTTCGGTCGAATGATTGCCAAAGCCGAAAACATGGCTGGGTTTGCCGGCTTGGCTAACTTTGCGAACATGCGAATGAACCCTTCGCCACACACTAAGTCCTCGGTAGATACCAGTTCTGCCGCTGGCCGGCAACATGCGGACGGTGGATCAGATGAAGAGAATACTAATACCTCAAGAAAATCGACTTCGTTTGTTGCTAATGCCAACCATATCGAAAAGCAGGCGGATGACGATGATACTGATGTTGATAGGCAGGCAATACGCCAGGCCCATGTTCATGTTATCGCTGGTGCTTGCTTTGGGATGGGGCTAAGGTATGCGGGTTCTGGCAACGAAGATGCAGCTGCCGCAATTACAGAACGTCTCGAGCATCTCATCCGCCTGCGAGATGAGTCCGATGCAGTTTCGGTGGCACTGAAGCCAGAGCGCCCAATCCTTGAAATGTGTTTGAATTCTGTCGCAGTTTCTCTTGCCATGGTAATGGCGGGCACTGGAGACGTAGGAACCTTTAAATTGCTCCGGGCGATCCGATGGAGATGCGACGGAAACATTCGATATGGTACACACATGGCGATTGGCTCCGCTATTGGTCTTCTCTTTTTGGGAGGTGGAACCTGCACCCTGGGTACTGAGCCCGAGGATATCGCTGCGCTCCTTCTGGCATTCTTCCCACGGTTTCCTATCAACACGACGGACAATCAATATCATTTGCAGGCGCTTCGGCATTGCTATGTACTTGCTGTTAAACGTCGTCTATTGGAGGCCATTGACATAGATACGAAAGAGAAGGTCTTCGTTCCTCTCGAGGTAACTTTGGATGGCAAATCCGGCGCGCCAATGAAGCTAACGGCCCCGTGTCTCCTGCTCAACAAGGGCAACTATTCTCATCTTCGAGTCATGTCTGAACGGTATTATCCTGCTAGCCTGGACTTGCAAGTATCAACAAAGTCGGATTCCAACCTCACACTATTCGTCAAGAAGAAGTCAGGTCACCTGAGCTACGTTCAGGACCCTCACGCCCACCGTTCATTACTAGTTCAGACTGGCGGTAGTGGCGGGGGATCCGCGGTTGAACTCATCCAGGCGTTCACCGAAGATAAGAAACTCTTAGCGTACGCGAAGTATCTCTGCGACGATGGCAAGAAAAGGCAGCGGAAGAAGAGGGCGGTGTCACTGCAAGATCAGAGCGGTCTACATTTGTCATTCGAGGAATTTTGCACTGAAATCCTTCATGAATGTCTTACCAAAGAAAAGACCGAGGCAATTCGCTTGTACATTGCTCTCAGGCATGCCATAAGATCTGCAGAAAATGGCGCATGGTCCGTCGAGAGTATGTGGGATATTCGGCTCGTGCGTTCCTACTACGAAGGAATCCAGCAAGCTCGAACATCGCCTGCTACTTCACCTACTTCACCTGTATCGCCTCTCCTCAACGAAGACTTTGTTGCCGCCCTCAGCGAAAGCATTGACGGCCAATTTGCCGAAAAAGGCCTCACCGGAACTGCTTTAATGTCATATTTAGAGTCTGGAGGCAACTGGGGGGCTCAAGACAAGGGTTTGATGGGTTGCTTTCTGACGTACCACGATGTTCCTTTTCCAGGCGACGCGGTGGATGGAAGCGCGGATATTGAATAAGATGGTGTTGGGTTTAATAGCCGAATATGCGCTAGATAGATTATAATAGAAGCAGATCTTTAGCGAACCGATCGCATAATCAGTCTCTTCCTTCTACGCGCCACGAATCTGGCTTGCGAACGTGTTGTGAGTACATGTAATGCAGCAACAAAGTTTCGATTTAAGTACGTCGCATCTTACTCAGACGACTCCTGGAGAGGAATGGTTGCCGATCGCTCTCCGACCTCCAAGAAAGCCTTGAGACTGGCAAGTGCAGAATCGTAATATCCTGCCAATTGAATATCCTTCTTTTTTCCTCTCATCCCAAGGCTTGCTTGGCTATCGAGAGCCTCAAGGTCCTTGACAAATTTCTCATACGCAATCTTGAGATTCTCCGCCTCTGCTCCGTCGTTACCACCACGGATGAGGATCAAGCAGTTCTTTCGGACTTCATTCAGACCGGGCGTTCTCAGAGCTTCTTTTGCGTCTGTATACTGATTGCCGACGCAGGCAAATTCAGTCTTCTCGCTCTCCAGGTCCTTGAGCGCTCGCTTGACCGCCCGAATTGCTGCCGTTGACGCTACTTTGTTTGTAACATCAGCACATGCAGGAGAAGGAAGTCCGCCGGCCACAACAGCCGTCAGGAAGGAAGCTGAGACTGCCTCAAAAGCACCCCGTCTTGTCAATTCTCCCTGCTCGGCGTCGAGAGCGGTGACTGATGCAACACGTTTCTCGCTGGAGAGAGCAGTAGTAGGCGCGAAGGCATCGGTTGCGATTGAAAATAAGGCGCCAACGGCGGCGAGGACAAGGGCGATAGTTTGCTTGCTCATCTTTTAGAAACTTTGCACCTGCACGTACCTTGCACCTGAGATATACTGGCCTACGTAGTATGATCGTCGCTGACTCGTCGCCGCCATCGCCGCCAGACGCCCCGCCCCCGCCCGCCATGCATTCCAGCGCAGCAGCAACACGTGCGTGGCCGCCGTGTGTGCCGTGGCGTGTGGGGCGGGCGGGGTGCTCCAAAGAGGAAAAAGCTCTTCTGCCAATTACTGCCCGAGCAAACTGAGAAACGCGAGGCGAAGACTGCACGGGAAATTTTTGAGTTGTCGGTACGAGTAGTACTCGTAGATCTGATCTCGTCAATCTCACAAATCACCTAAACACATACCTCATAAATCACACAAGAGCATGTTCATTCAATCGGCATCGAAGGTCTTCACTGCTGCACTTCTGCTGCACTCCGCAGCAGAGGCTCAGGAAAACTTCAATTTCCAAATCATCTCTTCGTCTTCGAGCGACACCAGCAATGACCGGCCTGTTGCTTTCACTGCTTCGTTCGAAAACTTATGGGTCGAGGATCGGCACCCATTCAGTTACCCGTCTGGAAATGAACATTGGTCTCCCTTCATCTTTGCCACCCATTCTTCCGACTTCGTCATGTGGGAAGAAGGAGCAATGGCAACTCAAGGAATCGAGCTGATAGCCGAGACCGGGTCAACGAGCATTCTGCGAAACGAACTTCTTGCACAACAGGACGAAAACTTTATACTCAGTTATGATACTACACCCATGATTCCAGTCGCTTTCGATGGCGCGTCAGTCTCCACAGGCTCTCTGTGTGCCGACAAAGACCATCCGTTGGTATCATCGATCAGTATGATCGCCCCCTCGTGAGTTAGTTCTAAGAAGATTTGCTTCTAATTTTTTTGTATGTATTACTATTATGTTCGAATGTAGTAATAGAACGAATTGCGCTAATCTTAACTTATACTTCCTGCCACCAGTCCTGATTGGTTCTCAGGTCAGTATAATCTGCGGCTTCACGATGGAGCCAATTGGTACGAAAGGATTGAAATGTATGTCTATCCGTGGGACGCTGGTACCGAAGAAGGCGAGCGGTACAGTCTTAGTAACAATCCAACAACACCCCAGGAGGCAATCTTGCCTTTTATGCCAGGCTCCAGTGAGAATGAAGTATTTGTCAGTCTAGGAGACAGTGAACTCGAAGTTCAAGCTGTCGGTCGCATCACCTTCGCGCTTGGCGGTCCTTCGCAAGAGTGCTCTTCAGCCTCGGCATCATCGTTGCTTCCCGCTACCGAAGATGTCATTGACACCTCTTCGCAATTCATCATCCGCGTCAAAAAGGCCGGGGAAGTCCGACTCAGGAAAGTCAATTGTAGCTTGTGGGTGGGAAAGCGCCCGAGTAAGCGTTGCAAGAAAATGACAAGAACGCTACAGGGCCGACGCACGGGCGTTCGTGTGCAGACTCTTTGCCCACAGACATGCATGAACAAATAAAATGAGCGAAGTTTGCTGCTCTAAATGTAGTAAATTCAAATGTAAATGCGATACTTATGGTTTATTTCACAAATTTTGCACTTGAGAAATAGCTCAGCTTGGGATACGAGGCTTCGAGATATTCATTGCCTTTGGCTTGAATAAGCCCTTGGTTGGGTCCTTTACCCTGCGGCGCTCCTGTAGGGGCGAGATTTGTGTGTGGAATACACGGAACAAATCAAGTAAAATATAATGTCATTAGCGAGAGACGAGAGCACATTCCTTCGGCATTTCTATACTTCGAAGTACGTACCTTCTCCATATCCTGCATACAGCTTGTCTACGACATCCATCCCTTCAACGATTTCGCCAATAGGCGAGAATCCCTGCTTGTCAAGAAACCCGTTTCCCTTGGGGTTTGTGTTGATAAATATCTGAGTTGTTCTTGTATTTGGACCAGCCGTCGCAAATACAACGGTACCACGTGAGTTGGTAACCTTGACAGGATCGTCCGATAAATTCTATCAAAGAAAAGGTAAAGATATATGAGAAAAGTGGAACAAAGTTAGGATGGCGCAGTTTGTCCTCTACGAGTATGCGCATCATTATCATTGTATACAGCCGCCTCTCCGTGGTAAAGAGAAAGTTATTAAACGTACCACAGAGCGCCACTTGGCCTGAACTTGTGGGTCTCCGGTGATGCCGAACTGACAAAGAAAGGAAAAAGATGAGAAAAGTGAAGCAAAGTTAGGACGATGCAGTTTGTCTTTTATGCGTATCATTGCAGCCGCCTCTCCGTTCGCAGGGAACTTCGCAACAAGTGAGTCTCAGAACCGCTACAGAGACGTATACAGAAGTACAAACTTACTTGCGCGATAAACCCAGGCAACACACGAAACACCCTGCATCCGTCCCAAAACTTGGTGTCTGCCAGGGTCTCGAAACGTTGGACGCCCTTTGGCGCCCAGTCGGGGCGCGTCCGCACAGTGAAGCTTCCTGATCCTCCACCATCTAGATTTTCCACTTCAAACTTGATGAGACGGCCCTCCTCCTCTGCAAATGCGTCGGTGGAGGTGAAGGTCGTGGCGAAGGCCGACGCGAGCATGGCGATCCTGGAACCAACATCTCTTCGGGAGAGGGTGTCATCATTATCAGTCTGGTCGTCGTCAGAGAAGAGAGCGTTCAGGGTGGACTGCCGAGCCTGGCAATCGCCGATTACGGTGGCGGCGGAAATTCCGCGAGAGGGCGCAAAGCCCTCAGAACTAGCGACGAGGTAGCTGGCGAGGATTAGAGAGGAAGCGACAAAGCGGGTCATGTTTGTTGGTCTGCGGGAGCCTACGACTTTTATTGAATTGAAGAATGAATGAGCCACATCCACAGCGAAAGAAAGCAGAGGGCGGGCAGACAGAGGGCGGGCAGACAGCGCACCTGACGTATGATTTCGCGACTCATTCGATTGATGATTCGATTCAACAAGATCGATGATCGATGATGATTCGATTCGATTCGATTCGATTCGATTCGATGATTCTTCCTTCGATTCGATTCGATGATTCATTCGATTCATCTTCGATTCAATCGAGTGATTCCGTGTACTAGGACGACGGGGGATTGATTTTTTGAATTCATATTGTGCAAGTAGATCTACCTACCGGTACTCTACCCCTACATGTATGTATGTACTGGTACTTGCCTTGCCCGCGGCTGTGGGACTGGCCCTTTGCGATTGCTCTGGACCATATTTATTTCCACCGATGAAACCAAAATGGCACCAAAGCAAGTCAATAGAAAAGAGCAACGTACCGGCACCAGCAGCATCAACAATTCAGCCGAGGTCCTCCTTCGTCAGATCGGCCTGTCAACATCACAAGAGGAGGAAGCGCTTGCGTCGTGTCGACAACATTTAGTTTCCAGCGCGGCGGATCTTGTTCTGATTTACAAACGAGGGGAGCTGAAGGCTTTGTTCCCTCAGCTGGGTCTCCACGCTCGAATTGAGGCTCGATTGAAACAGCGATCGGTGGCTCTGGCAAAAACTTGCCTGCTGGACACGACGGCATCAACCATTACTTCGGCAAATGATCATGATGACGACGACGATGACAACGACAATGATGTTGCCGAATTAAGAAGAGACACCGAGAAAGCTGACAACGAAGTAAGACTGGAAAGTCTGGTGAGAGATTGGTTTTACCGAACGAAGAGGAAAGTAATTCGCTTTGTAAATGAACATCGATGTAGTACGTAACTATCAAAAGGCCATTACGTACGAGGAAAATCTGTTCGATATTTTTTTACATTATATCAGAGACCATACCGTGTTATTGCTTGCGGCTTTGACCATCAAGTACAGCGCAAAGGGCGAACTCCGCCAATTAATTACCCCGACCGTTCGCCAGATCCAGAACCGTGACTACGTCTGTAGTGCCGTAAATGTGCGACGAGATAGCCGTTTCACACCACACAATGGTCACAAATATTTCTTAAATAGATAAAGACACCCATGCACTTGAGTTTGACTAAAACAAGAATATTCTTCACCAAGAAGAGGTCTTGGTAGCAATCAAATAGAGACAGCTGTAGGGCTCTATGCCGCACGCCCGAACAGTCTTGTCGTTAGGGATCTGACGCCCACAGAAGACAAGCTGCTGCCTCTCCAGCTCCAGCCCGAAGAAGGTATTGGCGCAGATGTACTCCTTGATCTGCCAGATCGTCGTATCCTGCGTCACATCGCACGAAATCGTTACCCCGTCGTGCTTGATGTGGATGGGCTTGGCCGTTTCAACTCCGCACATGGACACTGCATTCTCATCGACCGGCGAGGTGCGGCAGGCGAACCGCGCCTCGATCCGACTGAGGAGGAAGGTGTGTGGAAATACCTCCCCGAGCTGACCTCGGCCATACAGCTGCCGCAGATCAGCCACCGTATGAATGAACCGTTCCTCGCAGATGCAAACAGCGGTGTGCACGTCCTTCGCCCTTAGACCAATCTGCCGGAAGTAGCTCTCGAGGTCAAGGTCCTCATCATCTCCTCTCGAGTCTGCCCACAAAAAATCATCCCGCCCGATGGCTATCCCGCGCTTGCTCATGGTGGCCTCTCGAACGCCTCCTCGATCGACGCGCGTACGTGCCCCCCGACCGGATACCTTCAGTACAATACAATGGAGGAACAAACGCCGGCACGGCCCGCGGCCGCGGCTCCGGCAGGCTAAATCATCATCACTGTCATTCAGAAACTACGTAGGAAACGCCACGGCCACGGCCGCGCGCGCGCCGGCGCCACATCATCGAACAAGCAAGTCAGAGGCGAGAACAACGCATCAGTCAAACCCTTCCCTCCCCACTCCTTCACTGATTGCTTGCTATCCCGGCAGGTTCATCATTTTATTCGGAACCGCACTCATACTTTGAAGCCCAAGGATGATGTCCCGCAGAAGCCTCCTCGCCGCCGTCGGTCCCATTTGCGCCCTCCTCGTGTTGGCTGCCCTTCCCAGCGATGCCTTCACCGCCATTCAACCGGCCGCCCACACTACTGTCTCTACTACCGGTGCCTCGACCACCACTTCGCTTTACCTCGGAAACTTCGGAAAGAAGAAGGAGCCACAGGAGGACCTCTCCTACATCGAGACGAGGGACATGACCAGGGAAGAGATGGAGGCAATCAACAAGCAGAATGAGGATATTATGAACATGGAGCTGTCGGCGATGACTGGTTTCAGCCTCGTTCTGAGTATTCCTATCCTCTACCTCTGTTGGGTCGCCTTCTTCTCCGATTAGTTAGAGAAAGGAAAGATGAGACAGTGAAGTGGACTGGTTTTGCACAGGCTCTAGCTAGAGCTAGCTAGCGACGAAGGTGGATCATCAGTATGCTCTGAGGACAAGGCCTCTCTTCTATCGCTATGAAGAGAGAAAATGTATTATTATGTGGTTTGGGAAGATTCGGAGAGGCTCGTGCATTGTCATCGAAATCAAGAAATATAATCGCGCTGAGTTGCGGGCGACTGCATCTACCACCGGCTTATAAGCCACATCCAAAGAATATCAGGAGAAAACTACTAGGAATTTCTACGTAACTTACACAGAGAGATATGCTAAACTAAATAGTGAAAATGCCTGATCTTATTCGCAACATATATAATCATCATAGCTTTTATTACCCAAGTTCATTGGAGTCGAATCATTTGTGTAGCAGTTCAAACAGAGTATCATATTCTTACCTCGGTCATCTCAACTGCACATCCCCAACCTCTGCTATCCACCCATTTAATCTCCAATCAACGCATTCATTAGCTATCAAAGGATCATTTCTGACCAGAGCCTCCGCTTCGTCGTAATTTCTTGCAGCGAAGAACATAAGGCCGCCACCGCCGGGCTTTCCCTCCGCATCGACCCGATATCCCGACGTGATACAGTAGCCCTCGGCTCGTAATCTCGCAACCCAATCCCTATGCGCCTCAAGGTGCGGCTTCACTTCCGGAAATGGTTTGCAAAATTGCTCGGTCTTGACAAACCACGACTCGTCTTCATTTGGAAGTGATCGGATCTTTTTGTAGTCGACTTGGTCGTCTGGCTGCATGCCTGCGCGGCAAAGTAGATGTTGCTTCATCATCACTCTGTTGCCACCACAATCACAGGGCACAAAGCCTTCAACGCATTTTTTAGTAGGGAGCGATACAGCCAAGAAGGTGGCAAAAAGGGGCCAATGCAACCACATATCAAAGAAACTACGTCAGTACGTGTAGGAGATCAGGAGATACCACTCGAAGAGGCAGGGAGATGTGAGAAGTACGAGTATTGTCATCAAGATGTGAAATAAATGACAAAATCAAGAAATCTCAATCGAAAACCCGGAGGATAGAGAGACCGAGCGAGCGGCCGGCCGGACGGCCGGACCGATGGACCGATCGAGGACCGGCCGACCGACCGAGAGCATAGCAGACGAGAGACCACGATGATCCCCCGATCCCTTGCTGTTCTATCATTCGCTTGCGTCGCAATCGAAGCGACCACCATCCAGACCAAAATGCCGCTCTTGCCGACTAGCCATGCCGCTTTTATCTGCCCGACGAAACACCCTGCGATCTCCATCGCTCGAGCGGAGCAGAGACGCAGGATGCAGGCTGGTCTTGCCACTGGGGCGGGACCTGGTGGAGCTATGCCCTTTCTAATGCAATCTGTGGCGGTGACTGATGGGTCTGTGGAGGTGTCACGGACGTTCATGCCTTCCAAAGCAGACGAGGGAGAGGGCGAAGAAGAAGAGCCAATCACCGAAACCTACTCCATCTTTACTCGTGTGTTCCGACCAATGTCAATGTCTTCGCGTCAAGCAGCCCCGATTGTCGTGCTTCATGGCGGTCCGTCAGTCCCTTCAGACTATTTGTATCCATTGGTCGACTTCGTCCCATATCGCTGCATGGTCTTCTACGATCAAGTCGGTTGCGGTAGGAGCTCGCAGCCAAAGGATGTCAATGCGTGAGTGCTACAAAGTGGAATATCAAGAAGTGGAATATCAAGTGTGATTGGTCTGATCATAGTCCACGCTCCTTCATCTTGGGTCTAAATTTATTTGCATGTATTGGTTGATTCAGGGGTGTGGGTTCTGAGAAGCACTGTTACGTTCGCCTTTGCTTTGCTAATGATGGTGTCGCCTTGCCTTCCTTTGACTTGGCTGCTTTCGTCTTCCAAATTGTAGATTCTCGATCGAAGCGGCTATCGATGATTTGGAAGCTGTTATCAAAAAGCTTGGTTTGCGCAGATTTCACCTCTATGGACAATCCTACGGTGGAATTCTTGCTTTTGAATATCTCAAACGAGAAGCCGAACGGAAAGGCAGAGATGGTGGTAGTGCAGATGATGGCGATGAGGGCTGCCTTTCGGTGATATTTAGCTCAACACCAACTTCTGTGGCACTTGTTGAAGCTTCGGCCGAAGCTTTACTTGATAAGCTCAAAGACGACGATGATGACGAAGAGACGCTCGGTGATCGCTTCCGCTTGGCCCATCAGTGTCGTTTGGAGCCGATGCCTCAGCCCCTTGTTGATGCCTATGCACATGCCGGCACTGTTTGGCGAGGGACCGCCGCAATACCGAATTACGAGGCTGAACCTCCGTCCGAGAGCGCTTCTCGGATGCCTTCGGCGATGGTCATGCGCGGCGAGTACGATTTTGTCGATGATGCATGTGTGGAAGGTTGGAAGAGCTGCTTCAATCACAAGTTCGTGAGGGAAAAAATGTTGGAGGGTTGCGCTCATCACGCACTTTTGGAGAACGGGCGTCTCTATGGGCAAAAACTGAACGACTTTTTTAGTGAATACGATTAAAAAAATCAGGCAGTTACATGTACCGGTACCGGTAGATCTAGAGTAGATCTAGCTAGTCTAGCTACCGTACCTAGAGGTACATATATGTAGAGTACTTTGCCCTTTCGTTCGCCCTCGCTACATTGCCATACTCTTTCCGGGTTACTTCCCTGATCCTTCGCTTCGCTTGCTTGGGCTGATGGGCATTCATAATAAACGGCAACCAGTGCTGCTCGCCTCTTTGAGGTGCTCCCCGATCAGCGGACGATGACTGTCTCATCAGCAGTTCGCCAATGCTTTGGCATCCACCATTATTATGCCCTCCTCGTCGTTCTCCTGCTTTCGGCCATTTGCTGCGAAGCAAAGATCAAGCAGGGGTCGGCACATCTCACGGGCGAAACGACGGAGAACACGCTGTCAAAGTTCGCCTTGAGCCCACTCGCCCAGGGCAAGGTCGTGCTAGAGTTGCACTCGAAGGACATGTACGTCGACGAGACTGGTCTACGTCTGCACATGTACCAGGACTCGGATTGGCCTCGTGTGAAGAAGGCCCCGACGTGCGCTGAGAAGGTGCGCCTGGCGAAAAAGGCGGTTCCGATATCCTTTGAGCTGAACAACAATCCCAGCAAGGAGAAGCTCAATCGACACAAGAAGAGCAAAAGCAAGGAGCGCGGGCTGTGGGAAGCTCGAGTGAAGACGTCGATTCCTGGATATGGCACCGATCGACCACAATACTGGTACCTGACGTTGGATGATTGTTCCCTGGAAGTTTACCTGCACGATAATCAGGCTCCACAGATGGAATACACATTGACAGTTTTGGACGAGGTATCGGGAACCCAAGTGAACCGGGATGTGTTCAAAGAGAAAGCGGACTATCGGCACACACCTGCTGACGAAAACGGGATGTCTCGGTTGCATGTCATCACAGCAATTGTCTCCTTCGCGCTCTTTCTTTTGATCGGATACAAGATATTCTCGTCAATCCAGACCGGAGGTGCGGTTCACGCTGCTTTGTTGATAATGGCGATTACCGCACTCTGCGATGGTTTCTCCTCGATTTTTGAGCTAGTGCATTTGGCTACGTACGAAAATAATGGGATCGGGTCGTACTTGCTCGACGCACTCAGTGCTCATTTCGAGGCCATGTCGGACAGTCTGGTAGCGCTCGTCCTACTCAGCGTTGGATCTGGATGGACGTTGCCATCGGACGTTCTCTCCTCCTCGGCTAATGGACCCAGCGGTGGTGGTATTTTGAACAAACTTGTTTGTGGCCTTCGCAATCCAGCCGCCGCACTTACGGGAGGTCCTGCGGGGATCCTTGCCATCGGCATCGTTGTTGCTCACGCATTGCTTTGTCAGTGGGGGCGGACTTATGACGAAGACTTTGATTGCTATCATTCGTTGGAGAATCCACCAGGTCGCACACTCATGTATTTTCGGATTGGATTGGGGTTGACATTTCTCGTCGGGGTCGCATCGATCCGTAACGGAGGCCGCTGTCCTGCATCACTACTGCCATTTCTCACTAAGTTTGCCGTTGTTGGAATCAGTTGGTTTCTTAGTTTACCATTCCTGTGTACATTTGTCGCGAGTACTCTGCCCTATCATCGTCGGCACCAGGCCATCAGCGCTGGGTCGGCTTTTGCTCAAAGCTGCAGCATTGCAAGCCTAGCGTGGCTCTTTGCCGCCGACTCAGATGCAAGTGCCTATCACCGCCTTTCCAAGGTGCAGGGAAAAGGCGACGATCTTACCGATATGACGTCTTCAAGATCAGGACATACCCCGAGGACCTGGCGATTTGGTAAAACAAAGGTCAGGCTAGATTGATTCTTTTACAGTAAATAAAAAAATACTCTAAGTCAATCCATTTTGTTTATCATGCAAGATTATTTTTTACGGCTTGAATGTCCGGAGGAATGTGCTCTTGGTGCAACATAAAGGACAATCAGTGAGCTCGGCAGAACATTTAAGGCAGCAAAGGCTATGACCACAAGGAATCGTAACACAATCGATGGGGTTGTTGCAGCAGATGATACACGTGTCCTCCTCGGATCTGATCGAGTCAGGGAGCACCCTACCGTCCATCTCTGCGCCACTCGCCCTATTTTCGCCCCGGTCGTCAGCTGGTGCTTCCACTGGGGCAATCATTTCAGTCCTTACTGCACCATCAGTGCCACCCGAAAGCAGCGTGATTCGCGTCAATGCCGCTTCAAGCGTGATGAGGGCGTTTCCAAGATCTTTATAGGAAAGAATTGATATGTTCTTGTCACACACGAGGTATCGCACGACGTCAATATTCTGGGATGCAATCGCGAGCTCGAGGATGGTTTTCCCTCGGGAAGTAGTCAACGTACCATCATGAGGGACCTTGCACTTCTTTTTCTTACTCGACTTGTGAAGAGGAACGCACTTGCCATCCACTAACCATTTGATTAGGTTGAGATTTCCTCCATTCATCAGGGCACAGTGAAGGGGAAACAGCACCTCTCCTTTCACATGAGCAAACGGAGATCGGAGGTTGATGTTTCCAGTTGCATAAAGCTTCATAGCCTTGTCCTCGTCGCCTGAAAGCAATGCATCTCGAAACAAACTGGACAAGTTATGACAGGATCTACAGATGTTCACCAGATTTTCGTCTTTTGTATTGTATGTATGGGGGATCGATTGGCGAGGCCACTTCACGCTACAATCAAGTTTGCAGATGCAGGCGCCGCAATTGCGACAATGACAAGCACGCCGGAAGAAGGCAAACTTGCCACCGCAGTCGAAGCAGCTGGGATGATCATCGAACGACTTCATCCGCGGCGTGGCCATCGCCAGCACGGCCTCGCGCGCCTTGGCATCAGTACGGAAGGAGTACGCCTGCATCGACTGGACAGCGGTGGCATCATCGCCACGATCTAATGATTTCTGATCGGTGTGCAATGTTGCCACCCAAAGCTTGGTGTGCTCATTGAAAAATACCTCATTGGGAAGCCAGGTGCGGGTGGAATACTCCTCAGGGTCGATATCTGCGCTCACTTCGTTGGGACGCTTGTCGCCAAAAAGCCTTTCGGCATAGAGATGGATCGATTGGCGGACCTTGGATTGTTGTCGGGGAGCAAAGTCAAGCGGAGTGGTCATGTTTTCTCCACTGCTATCGTCTACGTTCGAGCTGACCGAACGAGTTTCGACCGAAATGTCATCGGATCGAAGAATAGTTTCAATGCCTTCGATTGGAGGCGAGGATGACGAGGACGACGAGGATGTGGAAGCAGAATGAGGCACCGGTGCCTCCGATGCCACCTTTTTGGGAGGCGAAACGAACGAGGCTGGTATATTCTCTCCTCCAGGACCACCGATGGGCTGTCTCATCCATGCCTCTTCGGAGACAAGGCTGTCACAATCGGAGTTTTTTTGGTAGCCTCCGTTGCGACTGTCGTGGCGGATTTGATTCTCTTCCTGCTTTTTTTGACGATATCGTTTGGCTGCGATGGCTGTAATGTCGAGCTCTTCCTCTTCTTCTTCGTCGCCGATGCACGCTGCAATGAGCCCGTCGCTCCTGGCGCTGGCGCTGGCGCCACTCGATGTGTTGTTGGTCCCCACGGTCATATCGTCGTCGTCATCTTCGGCCATGGCGGTATCGAGGGTCGCATTCCTTTGGATTGGCAACTTGCGATCCCCAGCAATCTCCACGATTTTTTTCTTTTCCTCCACGCTCATTGTTGGGGCAAAGCGGGGATTAATGAAGATGCACTACGATCGTGGAGGGACTACAGTACTAGTAGAACTCTGTTTTGTCACCTCGAACCCACCTCCCGGTCACGGCATCGAATGCTATTCGTGGTGCAGTAATGCAATAATACTCACCAGCGCGCACCCTGCCCCGCACTGCCCCATGCCCCGCCACACGACAAAAACGATCGGAGTGCATGCATGCATGAGTTGAGCGAGAGCAGCACAAGATGGAAGATACAGGGGGCGCCCCCCCGGTGGGATGTGTGACGTGTTTTCGTGTTTTCGTCTCGCCTCATCTCATGATTCGATTCATTCCACTCATTCCACTCATTCCACTCCTTTGGGCTCGCTCGGCCGCTCCATCCACTGTAGGCCTCCAGTAGCTACGTGATTTGCACGCTGCCGCCGCCATCATGCGTCTCTCTGCCTCTCTCTTCCTGTTCGGGGCCTCCCGCGGCGCCGCCTTTGGTGGCAGTACTCGTCGTTCGGTGGCTGCCGCCGCCTCGGCCATCTCCTTGAAAGGGTCTGGCTCCACTTTGCCGCTTGTGGCCATTGGTTCTTCTTTGCCGTTCGTCATGGCCAATCCCTCCGCGTGTCCCACGTCGAGGCGCATCTCCCGAACTTTGCTCGGCGCTACTCATTCCGCGCTCTACTCTCGTGGTGGTTCGACCGCCCCCTCATCGTCGTCGACCGCCCTCAACTCGGCCGTTGCCGACGAGACGGAGAAGGCGGAACCCTTGGCCAAGTACCGCAAGGATTACCGCCCCCTGCCCCACCTGGTGACCAAGATCAGCATGGACTTTGACATCCACGACGGTGAGACGACCGTCACGTCCAAGCTGACCATCGAGCCCAACGCCAAGTTCACGGCCCAGGAGGGAGAATCATCCGATCTCGTTCTGGATGGAGACGAGACCTGCGTCAGTCTCATCAGCCTGTCCATTGATGGGAGAGACCTGGAGGAGGGCACGGACTACGTTCTGGCTCCAGGAACGCTCGCCATCAAGAATTCCGCGCTGAAGCCTGGTGCCGTCCTGGAGACAAAGGTAAAGATCGTTCCCGAGGACAATACTCAGTTGGCCGGTCTCTATAAGAGTGGCTCTATGTATTGTTCTCAGTGCGAGGCTACAGGTGAGTTGGCTTGCTGTCTATCTTTTCGTTCGTATGCTTTGTATAAGATGATGAATTCTGACTTTCTCAACTTTCTGCACATCTTCGCTTGTCTTGTCCTTCCACACAAACAGGATTCCGTCGCATTACCTATTGTGAGTAGAACATTAACTTTTTGCATTATTACATGAGATGCACTCCACACTCCGTTGGCTTTGCTTTGCCTGGCACGTGTAGATTTGTATGTTGCTATGTTGCAAGAATATCAATTTTGACTTTCTCCACTCCTCACCTATCTTGTACATGTATTCCTACGTAAACACAAAACAGACCCCGATCGGCCGGACAATATGGCTGTGTTCGAGAGTGTTCGCATCGAGGCAGATGAGGGCGCATACCCTGCCCTCCTTTCGAATGGCAACAAGATTAGTGAAGGCAAGGCCGAGAATGGCCGGCACTATTCGGTTTGGACCGATCCTTTCCCAAAGCCTTCGTACCTGTTCTGTGTTGTGGCGGGCAATCTGGGCTCCATCTCTGACACATACACCACCACCTCCGGGCGGAAGGTGGTGCTTGAGATCTTCTCCGAACACGATAATGTTGGGAAGCTTGATTATGCCATGGATTCCCTCAAGAGGTCGATGAAGTGGGACGAGGACAAATTTGGGCTAGAATACGATCTTGATCTGTACAATATTGTGGCTGTGAATGATTTCAATATGGGCGCCATGGAGAACAGTAAGTCAAGTGAATTGTTTCGTCTTCTATTTGTTGGCACTCCGGTTCGAGCTTTGTATTCATTCCCCTTTGCCGCCTGTCCCTCCGTTCAAACCCCACCACAGAGGGCCTCAACGTCTTCAACACCGCTTACGTTCTGGCGGACCAGGCAACGGCATCGGATGTGGACTACGAGCGAGTGGAAGGCGTTATTGGTCATGAATACTTTCACAATTGGACGGGCAATCGCGTGACATGTAGAGATTGGTTCCAGCTTACGCTCAAGGAAGGGTTGACTGTGTTTAGAGACCAGGAATTCTCAGGCGACATGGGCTCGAATTCCGTCAAACGGATTGAGGACGTGCGCGGTTTGCGTGGTCGTCAGTTCAATGAGGATGGGGGTCCAATGAGTCATCCCGTCAGGCCGGAGTCTTACATCTCCATGGAAAACTTTTATACAGCCACCGTTTACTCAAAGGGCGCGGAGGTCGTGCGAATGTATAATACGTTGCTCGGCACAGATGGCTTCCGCAAGGGAATGGATCTTTATTTTGAACGGCATGATGGCACTGGTGTCACATGCGATGACTTCAGGGCTGCCATGGCAGATGCCAACGGTGTCGACTTGGAGCAGTTTGGTCTTTGGTATTCTACTCCAGGAACTCCAGTTGTTACCTTCTCTCACTCGTACGATGACGCGACAGGTACATTTTCCCTGACGCTGTCCCAGAGTAGCAAGAGTGATAAGCCCTTGCACATTCCGATATCGGTCGGATTGCTCGACAAGAATACTGGACAAGAGATAGTCCCCACAAAGGTACTCGAACTCAAGGAAGATAAACAGACCTTTGAGTTCCCAGGCCTAAAGGGTGACGTCGTGCCCTCCATTCTTCGTGACTTCTCGGCCCCGGTCAAGCTGGTCTCCGAATCGGGTGAAAACGACGAGGAGTCCCTCGCCTTTCTTGCTGCTAGAGATACCGATGGTTTCAACAGGTGGGAAGCCGGACAGGTGCTCTATACCGACGCCATTTTCCAGAACATGCGCAATGAGGTTTCTGATAAGACATTGGATTACGTCTTTGAGGCGTTCAGCCGCACTCTTGGCGATGAAGACACTGCTGACTATTCAATCCAGGCTTACGCCTTGACTTTGCCTTCCGAATCAACTCTCGCGGAAGAAGTTGATGTTGTTGACCCACTTGCAATTCATAAGGCGCGTGGTGCATTGAAGAAGGGAATCGCACGTAAGTTCTATTCCGAAATCAAGGCCAAGTATGATGCGCTTACCAAGGCGATGGAAGCAGAAGGAGGCGATTTCAAGGTTGATGCTACAGCCGTAGGACGTCGACGCCTTCGGAATATTCTCCTGGACTACCTTTGTTCTGTGAAAGAAACTGCCGAAGAGCAGAAGGCTGCGGCTGAACTTGCCTGGGATCAATTCGAGAAGGCTACAGGGATGACGGATCGCTACTCCGCTCTCTCCGCCCTTGCCTCGATGAGCGGCGGAGGCACTGAACTCCGTGATCGGGCCATCCAGAAATTTTTCGATGATGCCAAGGGCGACGCGCTTGTACTTAACAAGTGGTTCACTGTCCAGGCGCTGGCCGACCTCCCCGATGTATTGGATCGAGTGAAGGAGCTAACAAAGCATCCTGATTTCACCCTATCGAATCCCAATCGTTGTCGATCGTTGATTTCGGCCTTCACCATGAATTCTGCCGCGTTCCACGCGACATCGGGAGAAGGCTACAGGTTTGTCGGCGATATCTTGATGGAACTTGACAAGCTGAACCCTCAGATCAGTTCTAGGATGGGATCGAGTCTCATCCAGTGGAAGCGCTACGATGCCGATCGCGGTGCCTTGATGAAGGCCGAGCTGGAGAGGGTTGCGACAATGAAACCCATCAGCGACGACCTCTTGGAGATTCTCAGCAGTGCTTTGAAGTAGAGAGGCGATGGTGAAAAGCCGCCATTGCTCGAGCTATGTAGCTCAATTGCGTAGCTTACGTCCATTTAACATACGAATATATTACACACACATATATATTATATGCTACCTACCGTCTATCTTGCAGCTAACTTCACTGCAAATAATGCTCGCTCGTTACTTGTCCTACCACCAATATTCTCTTACGGCTGCATCTACGTGCCAAGCTATAAATTCCATCACTGCAACTTAAAAAAAACACTACATCATTGCCTGCAATCGCAACGCTTGACCGAACCCATTCTCCTATTGTTTTTCATCGTCACTTCTTGCTATTCTCTTCTGAACTGGAATTAGACTAAAGGAAGGGAGGTCGGCCCCGCCCGACGGGAACCCACCTCGATCTGTTGGTCGTTGCTTTGGATCGAGGCCCTGCCAAGATTGCACAGAATCATAGATGCATTTCTCCATGCCCAAAGTTGCGAAGGGGAGGAGAAAGAGACCATAGACGCCGATGGGCGACTTGACCATTCGCTCCACAACGCGACCTGTCACCCCTCGTTGATGGCCATAGCAGAACGCCACGAAAGGCACCATCGCTGCCGAAAAGGACCACACCCAAGCATTATTGTCTCGACTGTCATATTCTGATATTGTTGAGGGTGCGCTGGCATTGTCGACTGACTTGCTCATGATTGCAACTGAAATGCTACGAAAAGAAGACTGAAAGGCGCCAATGCTCCTCTGCACGGGGTTCGCGAAAGTCAAAGCAAGGAAGGCGGACTGCTATGCTACCGTACATATGCTGCCGCTGGACTGCTATGCTACCGTACATATGCTGCCGCTGGGGCATGAGCAAACGATGGCGAGCGAGAAAATGACAAAATAAATGACGCATGCGCCGTACACATGCCGTACGTACGTACCAGTTCTCTCACCACTCGATCAGTCCAATCAATCAAACCTACTCTCTACCGTAGATCTAGAGTCTAGTAGATCTAATTGAATTCTAATAACGATTATCGATATAGAATTGGAACTTTCTTAGATTGAGTCCTCCTATGCAACCTTTTTGACCTCCTCATCATCGTCTTCATATGCCGACAGTGGAGGGCAGGTGCAGACGAGGTTGCGATCACCAAAGACGTTGTCCACGCGGCCGCACGATGGCCAGAACTTATTTGCCCGATTCCAAGGCGCCGGGTAGGCACCGACGTCGCGCGAATATGGTCTGTCCCACTTATCGTTCAAGATATCGTCCATTGTATGAGGAGCATTGCGAAGAGGCGAGTTCTCAAGTGCGATGCGACCACTGCCAACATCATCTATCTCTGCTCGGATAGAAAGCATGGCATCACAGAATCGATCGAGCTCGGCAAGGTCTTCGCTTTCCGTCGGCTCGACCATGAGAGTTCCAGCAACCGGCCAGGACATGGTGGGAGAATGAAAACCATAGTCTTGCAACCGCTTGGCGACATCCTCTTCCGTGACGCCGGTGGCGGCCTTCAGAGGTCTCAAATCCAGAATGAATTCGTGTGCGCACTGGCCGTTCTTGCCGACGTAAAGCACATCGTAGGCTCCATTCAACCGAGCGGCCATGTAATTGGCATTGAGGATGGCATATCCAGTCGCATTCTTCAATCCCTCGGTTCCGTTCATCTTTATGTACATCCAAGAAATAGGAAGGATCGCGGCAGATCCAAACGGAGCACCGGCAATGGCTCCCTCCTTCCGTGGCACACATAAGTCAGACCCGCAAAGCTTTCCCGAAGCCTCGGGATCCATAATGTGGCCGGGGAGGAAGGGTGCGAGATGGGCAGCGACTCCAATCGATCCCACGCCGGGCCCTCCACCACCATGGGGAATGCAGAAGGTCTTGTGAAGATTCAAGTGGCAAACATCAGCACCAATCAAACCGGGACTCGTGAGGCCGACCTGGGCATTCATATTGGCGCCGTCCATGTACACCTGGCCGCCGGCTTCGTGGACAGACTCGATGATCTCCTTGATAGACTCTTCGAATACTCCAAAGGTTGACGGATAGGTCACCATAAAGGCCGCAACGTTGTCACGATGCTTGGCAATCTTCGCGTTGAGATCGTCCATGTCGATATTGCCCTGATCATCGTTGTCAACGACAACTACCTTCATACCAGCCATGGCGGCGGAGGCCGGGTTGGTACCGTGGGCTGACTTGGGAATAAGACAAACGTTGCGGTGGCCCTCACCCTTGGACTCGAGGTAACGCTTGATGGTGAGCAGGCCGGCATACTCGCCCGTCGCACCAGAATTAGGCTGTGCGCTGACGGCGGCGAAGCCGGTGATCTCGGCTAGGTCTCTGTTCAGGTCTTCAATGAGCTCGTGGTAACCCTGGACCTGCTCGTGAGGAGCAAAGGGATGGATGTCACAAAGTCCAGGCCATGTCACCGGGATCATCTCGCTCGTGGCGTTGAGCTTCATTGTACAGGAGCCAAGAGAAATCATGGAATGGTTGAGAGACAAGTCACGGTTCTCAAGGGTCTTGAGGTAGCGCAGCATTTGTGTCTCCGAATGGTGGATGCGGAAGATGGGATGCTCCATGATTTCGCCCTCTCGGGAAACGGAGCCGTCGACTTCCATGAGAGATTCGTCAGCCGCCACATCGGCATCGGCCAGACCAAAGGCTCCACTGAGAAGCTTGGACAAATCCTCGCGCGTAATGCCCTCTCCCATGCTGACACCGACGGTATTCTCATCGATGATGCGAACGTTGGCTCCCACGGAGGCAGCTCCGGCCTGCACCTGAGCGGCAGTCATTCCCTTCGACGAGGTGTCCACCGTGATGGTATCGAAGAAGGCACCCTCGGTCACCTTGAATCCGGCCTTTCCCAGCTCCCGATGAGCAACACGGGCCAAGGCATGGATACGGCCTGCAATGTCCTTGATGCCCTCCGGTCCATGGTAAACGGCATATGCGGCGGCCATGTTGGCGAGGAGCGCCTGAGCGGTGCAGATGTTGGAGGTGGCCTTGTCACGTCGAATGTGCTGCTCGCGCGTCTGCATGGCCATTCGGAGGCAAGGCTTGCCAGTGGAATCGACCGTAACGCCAATGATGCGACCGGGCATCTTGCGCGAGTAGGCATCGGACGTCGACAGGAAGCCAGCGTGAGGACCGCCAAAGCCCATGGGCACACCGAAGCGCTGGGCCGATCCCACGGCAATGTCGGCCCCCCACGAGCTGGGAGGGGCGAGCTTGGACAGCGCCATCAGGTCGGTGGCGCAGATGACCATGGCGTTCTCGGCGTGAGCGCGGGCGGTGAAGTCCTTGTAGGACTCGCCGGGCGATTCGACGCTGCCATACGTGTTGGGATACTGAACGATGGCACCGCAGTAGTCTCCGGTGGTGAAGTCAGCGTCGGAGTGGTCGCCGACAATGACCTCGATGCCAATCTCGGCGGCACGAGTTTCGATCAGGGCAATGGTCTGAGGATGAACATCCCGCGACACGTAAAACTTGTTCCTCTTCCCCTTCTTGCCCTTCAACGCGAAGCACATTTGCATGGCCTCGGAGGCCGCGGTCGATTCGTCCAGGAGCGAGGCGACGCTCATGGGCAGGCCCGTTAGGTCCGAGCACAGAGTTTGGAAGTTGAGGAGCATCTCCAGCCGTCCCTGGGCGATCTCGGCCTGATACGGGGTGTACGCCGTGTACCAGCCAGGATTCTCCAATATGTTGCGCAGAATGACGGGCGGGACGATGGTGTCGTAGTAGCCCTGCCCGATGTAGGACTTCATGACGTGGTTCTTGTTGGCCATCTGCTTGATCTTGGTCAGGGCCTCAGATTCCGACAGGGCTGGGGCCAGGTCCAGCTCCTTCTCCGATCGGATGCTGGGAGGGACGGTGGAGTCCAGGAGGGCCTCCATGGAGTCGAAGCCGATGGAGGCGAGCATGGACTTGGCATCCTCCTGCCGAGGGCCGACTGTTTGGAATGCATGAATACCAGGTAGGAAGAGAATAATTGCAGGCGAACCAAAGGTGAGCACACTTCATTCATATTATCATATATTTCAGCATGGTATCTGCCGAACCACGTCAGGTTATTTTATTTGGTTTGGATTCAAAAAAAATGCGGCACAAAAGTAGGTCATCAAAACTCACGGTGCCGCCGAGAGAAGGAGTCGGCCATATCGAGCGCATCGGCCGAAAGGGCGGCCGAGACATGATACGTGCGGGTCCCGCTGCTGGTGGTGGCGGCGGTAAGGACCCGCCGCAGGGCGGCCGAACGCCGCAGGGCGGTGCTTATCATCATCTTGACTGGCTTGTTTTTGTGGCGACGACGAGCGAGCGCGCGCCGGGCGGGCACGTGTGCCGTACGTACGTAAACCGATTTCTCAGGGCAATCTTGAATCCGGGTTCCCCTATCACGACAAATGCAAATAAAATGCAAAATCAGCTTCAACGATTGTTTTTTCATCGTTTCTCTCTCGAATCATCGCCTACACACGCACGAGTATGACCGGCCTGGGAGGCGTTGGAAGCGCCGCCGCCGCGATCGCCTGGAGAGGCATCGGCAAGAGAAGTCTCGTCCACCGCCGTCGTCCAAATCATCAGCCA
>Ga0115006_10000232_pt1 | contig 29389 bp, 23 predicted proteins | sample ArcOceMetagenome_3_FD_88943 | JGI IMG/M metagenome (GOLD analysis project Ga0115006, IMG submission 88943) | Marine eukaryotic phytoplankton communities from Arctic Ocean - Arctic Ocean- Svalbard ARC20M Metagenome | ecosystem: Environmental > Aquatic > Marine > Oceanic | place: Arctic Ocean...
CGACGGGAGCGGAGCTGACGCGGCGGAAAAGGTGAAATCGTTTCTGATGGACCCGCAGCGCATACTGCAGCACAGGATGACGAAGCGGCTGGGTAAATACGCGGACACGGGAGCCGACCGCGTGGTGGAGAAGTAACTAGCTAGATAGACCGCGCATCGATGTTTATCATAATAAGTGTTAACCTGATGAACCCGCCAGAGCCGCGGCTGACGACGACAAAACTGATATGAACCGAGTTTGCGTGCGTCATTGTTTTAGGGCGCGGGACGATGGCGGACCCGTGCGCGCCTCGTGGTCCAGGTCGGCTCGTCGGGGTGATATTCTGCCTGCTCATGACCCTGATACTCGCGCGGGAGATCGGCGCGCTGCTGGGCGCGAGGGTGGAGCTCCCCGGGATGTCGGAGAACCCGGCGTGGACTTCCCCGACCGCGATCAGGGAGGGCACGGTGGGCACCCGGTCATCGAGGGTCATCGAGGGCGTCCCGAGTGGCGCCGGGGACGCCGGGGTGCCGACCGAGACACCCGCGACCACGAAACAACCGCCGTACGGAGTGAACGAGCGCGTGCGGCTCGTGGAGGTGGACGAGACGTGCCACGGAGAGGCTTCGCTCGATCTCGACGGACCCGCGTTGACCTGGGGATTAAACCATAAGGCGTCGTCGGCGCAGGAATGCTGTGATGCATGCAAAGCTCAGGCGAAGACCGCGCGGGCGAAGGGTGAGGCCAAACAGTGCAACAGCTGGGTGTACTGCCCGCTCCCCGAGTGCTGGGCGCCGGACGTGTGGAATCACACCAAAGGCGAGTGCTGGCTCAAGACGCAGGCGGATGCGACGGATCCGAAGATCAACTTCCGAGGCGCGTACCCTCCGGAGTTTAGGAAGGAACACTCGACGTCGCCGACGCACGTCCCGTGGCAGGCCGGGGTTCTCTTAGAGTAGGATGTTATCGTGTAGGTGTCGTGGTGAGGCGTGAGTTCGATCGGAACGATGTGTCGTGGTGGGTTTGTCTCGACGCCGAACGCCGGGTTGGTTGTCATTTTAACCATTCTGTTAGCTGGAGCGTTTTTGCTGACCGTTGCGCTTTTTCGAGTTTTTGCGACGTTCCCGCGCGGACGGGAGGGCAGCGTACGAGGCACCTAGGTCCACGCGACGGCCCTCCACCGTCGCACACGGGTCATCGACACACTCGTGACCATGCCCAGCCCAAAGAACGGCGGGTACTCCCCCGTCGGCCGCGACGGGATGGACGAACTCGAACAGGCCAACGACCGCGTGAACGACAGCGAGAGTGAGAAAGAAAATGCGCCGGGCGGTTCGAGGTTCAACACGGCGCGGTTCAAGGCCATGGTCCGCGCGTCCTACACCGCGAAGACCGGGGGTAAGAAGCTGCTGACCGAGCGCGACGAGAACGACGAGAACTCCGGAGACACCGCGCTGCCCAAGGGCCCGCTGCCGGACGCCAAGCCTGTTAGTTATAAAAAGAAATTGGCACGGCTGATGTCCCGAGATGGATGCACGGAGGGTGACCGCAAGCGCAAGGCGGAGCGCGCCAAGGCGCTCGAGAAGGATACCGGTGAGCGGGTGAGGAGCGGGAACTCGTGCGGTGGAGGCGATGGGGGGATCGTGGACGTCGTGACGAGCATGTTCGACCGGAAGGTCCGCTTCGACGTGGAGAGCATGCAACACACGCCGGTCGTCTCCAAGACCAAGTCGAGGGCGGGAGGGGCGCCGCCGCAGACGCCGGGGACGCCGGGCGTGCCGGAATCGGCGTGCGGGTGGCTCGCGTGTCCGGCGCCGAACTTCGGGTGGGACGCGCCGGAGACGCCAAAGGGATCCAAGCCCATGACCGGCAAGGGCATTCGCGCGTGAGCGTTAGTACAAGTGTAGTCGAGAGCATCGTTTGCATTTACACGTCGTCGCTCGTTACACATCGGAGTCAGTAAAACACGGTGAGCGTCCTGTGGTGCTTCCCCGCGCTCGTGTCGTCCCTCTGCCGCTCGCCCTCCTTCCACAGGAACCAGTCCAGCGCCACGGACGTCACGAACTTGTCATCCGCCTCGCCCGGAACCGTCGGGTTCAGCTCGGGCTCGTGTTCGATCCGAGCCTCGAGCGCCGCGCGCATTCGCTCCACCGCCTGCACGGTGCACGCCCTGATGTCCACCTCCTCCGCGCTGCCCGCCTGCACGATGTCCGCGGTGCTGAAGTTGTGCTGGTCCACCTTCCTCGCCAGGTTCGGTTCGTAGATCAGTATCCCCATGCTACGCAGCACCACGGGAACGCGGTAGTCCGCGAACATCGTCAGCTCCTTGACGGTGTCGTCGAAGTGACCGAGCCCACGGCCGTTGAACCTGCCCCACAGGTCCCCGACGAAGATCTGCGCGCGCTTGTACAGGAACACCTGCGAGCCGTCCCGTGGGTCCACGGTGACGTCACGGAACCCGCCGAAGATGCGAACGACGAGGTCCACCAAGATGTGCGCTCGGCCGTTCGCCGCGTTGATGAGCCGAGCGCACGAACCGCCGAAGTGGTTGAGAAGGCCTTGGCCCACCTCCCGCAGCAGCCTCGCGCGCTCGTCCTCCAGCGGCAGCGGCCGGGGCCACCCGAGCATCTTACGAAGCGCCGGGCCGTCGATGCCCGTCAGGCGTTTGGCGTCCAGGGCGCCTCGGTCGGCTTCCAGCGCCTTTTTCAACCCGAGCGCGATGTGCTCGTACTCCAGCCCTTGGAACAGCAACGCGTTGGGGCCTTCCTCCGTCTCTGTGCGCACCGGCACCTTGAAGTCGCCGTCGTTGTCGAACCCGTCGTTCTTGACGAGGTACTGCGCGGTGACCGGGTACTTGGCCCACTTATCACGCTGCGCCGTCGCGTCGCGGATGGCTTCGTGGTCGGGCCAGAAGCAGAAGTTGATGGCGTCGACGCAGAGGATGTACCGCGCGGTGAGCTCGGGGTCTTCCGGGTCGTTGAAGTGGACGTTCTCGACGTCGAACTGCCTCGGGCCGAGCAAGGACGCGACGACGTCGTTGGACATACGCGAGACGACGCGATTGATCGCGGCGTCGTCGATGGTCACCTTGCATCCCTGGCGGTTGGCGACGCGCGCGGTGGACTCGCGGACGAGGGCGCAGGAGTGGAGCATGGAGGGCCAGGTGAGGGGCTCGGGGGGTCGGTCGGGGGCGTGGAGGGAGTGGAGCCAGTTCAGAGCGGCCGTGCCGCCCATCCCTTCGCCGGGGGAATTCTGACGCGAGAACTTCTCGGCCCGACCTACAAGTAAAAACTCACTTTCTGTTGTTACTCGTAACACTAGCCATTTAAGCGCTGTCGACGCGAGGATTCCAAGAGACAGCCCGCGGTTGCGTGAGATGATATAAAAGTGCCTAGTCTATACGCACGCCCGGCATCATAGCCTCCAGCTTCATCCGCGCCGACGCGTCCATCTCATCCAACTCCTCCAGCGAAACCCCCGGAAGGTTCAGCCTCGTGTGCCACGCCGGCGCGCCCTCAGTCGCCGCCATCTCCGCCGCCGCGAGTGGCTCGCCGCCCATCGCCCTCAGCGCGGCATCCGCGCTGACACGGACCCGGGCGTCCTCGTGTCCTCGAAGCTTCGCCAGGTGCAGGTGCGCTCCGAGCGTGTGCAAACGGCGTTGAATACGCACGTCGTCGAAGCACATCCGTCGAATCAGCGCAACCGCCGCTACGTACCCGTCGAGCAAGCCGGGCGTCGGGCCCTTCTTCTTCCCGCCGCCCTTCTTCTTCTTGCCAGCTGCTTTCTTCTTCTTTGCCTTCTTCTTGGGCTCGCCGCCGCCGCCGTCGCCCGCGGGTGTCTCGTCCCCGCCGCCTCCATCCTCGTCGTCGTCGTCGTCGTCTTCTTCGTCCTTGTCCGCGTCGTCCGCGGCGCCGGCACCGGTCTCCGTGGCATCGCGTGTGGGCTCGTCCGGTTTGACATCGACATCCGCAGCCTCGGGTTTCACCTCAGCCTCGGCGCCAGCCCCGGGCTCTTCCGCGGCGGCTTCCCTCTCCAAGCGTTCAAACTCCGCCAGCTCCGCCGCCCTCACCCGTTCCTCCTCCAACGCCGCGAGCTCCGCGGCGGTGGGTGGGGGTTTCGTCTCCTCCTTCGTGGGTTTCCGTAGCATCCGACACAGGCCCTCCAGCACCCCGTCGGAGTTCGCCACCGACGCCACTCGCCTCGAAGTCCGTTCAAAGTCATCCGCGGTGAAAGTAACGTTCACGACGCTCGCCTCGTCGCCGGTGCCTTCGTTCCCCCCGATCGTATCCGTTCCCCCGGCGCTCGCCGCGGTGGCCCGCAGCAGCGCACACGCCGCGGACGCCTTCAGCTTCAGACTCGGCGTCCTGTGGTTTCGGACGATGGAGAGCAGCGTGGCGGAACGCGACAGCACAGCGTCTTTACGGTCCTCGTCAAAGGCCAAGTCGGCGACGCACTTACACGCGTGTTCCTTCAGCTCGATCGCCACGTCCGCGTCCGACGCCTCCAGGCAGCTCATGAGCGCGCTGAGTCCGTCCCGGGTACCGCCGTCGCCCGCGAAGAGCCGGGCGCGGAAGCTTCCGGCGTCGTCGTTTTTCTCCGGGTCCGCCAACGCGTGGATGGTGATGAGCGCCCACTTCCTCGCCTCCGTTCGAACCTCCGCGTCTCTCGGGTCCGCCTTGGGCAGCGAGTGGACGTACCTCGCGGTCTCCACGAGTGCCCGGACGTTGAGTTTGTCCCGTAGCGCTGGTCTGAGCTCGGTGGATTTGGCGAGTTCGCGGATGACGACGGCGGCGGCTTTCACGGCTTTGACTGATTCCGACGCCGCGCCACCCTCGGAGTAGCTCACGCAGACGCGGCACAGCGCGTCGACGATGCCGGAGGGTAACAGACGCGTTCTGAAGTCCTCGGACGATGCGGCGACGTGCGCGATGAGGGTGGTGACCGCCGATCGCGTCACCGGTCCCTCCGGGTCGGCGTCGCGTGCGTTCATCGCCTTGACGCAGGCGGTGGCGAAGGCGTCGGTGGCGAGGTCGGCGAGCTCCTTCTTGCCGCCCGCGGCGTGGTCCCAGAGGTAGAGCGCCGCGTGCGCGCGAGAGAGGACGCAGGGCTTGGCGGTGCCCTTGAGGTTGTCGATGAGCGCCGTGATGTTCGTGCGGATGCCCTGTCGGGTTGGGAGAGGGAGGGAGGGAGGAGGTGAGTCGGGGCGAATTTGGCAGTGCTGGCTCGATCCTTTCCTCGGACGGGTCGACCGTGAAAGGGAAGGCGCGGGTGGCTCACCTCCTTGCCGGGGGGTTCCGGGACGACGGCGGAGATGGCGGTGACCCTCGGGCCGCTCTCGCCGTCATCGCCGCCCTCCTTCTTCTTGCCTCCCTTCGCCATGGCGCGACAGGGAGTGATGACTGGGCGTGCCAGAAACGGATTCTCCGAGACGCGAGAACAGACGCGAGTTTTCACCCGGCGTCGCGATCGATGAGCGCGGACACACTCAGACAGCACCGACACGCCCGTCAGATATGGCCATGAGCGTCGTCCAGGCCGCGGTCTTGCCCGCGCGCCTCACCGCCGCCCCCCGCGCGCAGACCGGGGCGCTCCGCGCGCGCCCCGTCGCGCGTCCCGCGCGCCGATGCCGCGTCGCCGCCCGAGCCTCCGCCGACGGCGCCGCAGAGGAGGTCGCCGCTGAGGTCAAGGACGCCCTCGACGGCTCCAGCCTCTTCCTCGTCGGGATGATGGGCACGGGGAAGTCATCCGTGGGCAAGAAGCTCGCGGCGTCGCTCGGATACAGCTTCTTCGACACGTGCGTGCCCCAACCCCGCCGCGCGCGAGCCTCCCATCCCTCATCCCCACCCGCGTCGTTATCCAAACAACGCTTCAACCCCGTCCGTCCCCTGACCCACCACCCGTGCCCCACCCACCCATCCCACCAGCGACGAGGTCATCGAGCAGGTCACCAAAACGACCATCCCGGAGATCTTCGCCGAGAACGGCGAGGACGGCTTCCGAGAGATCGAGACCGCCGTACTCGCCGAGGTGGCTGCGTACAAAAAGTGCGTCGTCGCGACGGGCGGCGGAGTCGTCAAGAAGAAGGCGAACTGGATGCACCTCCGCAACGGCGTGGTGCTCTGCCTCAGCGGCACGCCGACGCTACTCGCGGGACGGATCATGCGGGACGGCGCGGGTACCAGGCCGCTGTTCAAGGGTGTCGAGGACGACGCGGACGCCGTGGCGGGGAAGATTGAGGAGATGATGAAGGAGCGAGCGCCAATGTACGCAAACGCCGACGTGCAGGTTCGGTTGGCGGAGAACGAGGATACACCCGGGACGGAGGGTGAGACCCTGGAGGAGCTCAACGTGCGGATCATGCGGTGCGTCAAGGCACGGATCGAGGACGACGGTACCAAGGACAGGCTTCGGTCCGAGCCCAAGCCCGGCGACATCACCATCACCGGCGCGTGAGGGATTAATACATACTTTAACGCGGATTATACTCGGATTCGCTAATGACTCACATCGTCTTGACACGAGGTACTAATACACAGCCACTCAGCCGATCCACTGGCGGCACATCTTCCTGTGTTCCTTCACCTCCTTCCAGTCGCGTTCCATCTTCGCGACGGAGAACTCGCTGTCCTTGTTGTTCTGTTCCTGGATGCGTTTCAAGATTGCGGCGTTCTCTCGCTCGATTCGGTCGAGCTCTCGTTGGCGGTTGAGTAGGTTGAGGCTCTTGCCCCGCGCGCCGGGCGCGTCCCCTCGACGCAGCGGTTTCTTCGGCGATCGCTCCTCCACGCCCTCCACGCCCTTGCGCTCGCTGATCTTCGAGAGGTTCTGCAGGAGCTTCCTGTTCTGGTGCTCAATCTCCACGAGCCGGTCCTCCTCCAGCTGAGCCTTCTTGGCGTTCACGACCATGTGCTTGAACCGGGGCGGGGCCTTGTTGTTGACGCTCGCCTTGACATTCTTCAGCTTATCCTCGGCGATCTTCGCGCATCGCTCCTGTCGTGCGAGTTTGGGAACCGGGACGTGAGCGGGGACGCGGGTCGAGTCATCGAGAGGGGAAGAAAATTCAATTTAGAGGGACGCGATAGAACGCGGTGCGTGGGCGGCGTGGTGACGATGGGAAACCATCGGGCGGTACGTACCCTCTCCCACTTCATGTACGGGGTCGGGAGTGCGGGCGCGGAACTCTTCGCGCCCCCTCCGGTGCCTCCTTTCACTCTCATGGCGTCAGTCAAACTGCGCAGTAGAGGAGCGAGTTTGGCATTCACTTGGAAACGACTCGAAATATTTTCGCGCTGGAGACCCATATTCTAAAGTTGTATGGGCAAAACAGGTAGTCCAGGCTAAACATTTGGCGAGTCATAGACCGTCGTGTGGGCCATTCAATTAACTCAAGAATTAAATCAAGAAGCTCATCAAATTTCCAAACTTTTAGGGTTCTCCAAGCGGTAAAAAAGCGGGACGCCGGCCCTCGAGGCGCCCTCTTTCAGCGACGCACCGCAAGCCGCAAAGCTTCGGTGTCAACGTAATCAAAGCGTAGACACAGTCTTCGCTTCGCAGCGCCGTTTCTCGACGCTCGCCACCCGTCGCGCAGTTCACACACTCGCGTCGTCGCAAAGATGTCCCTCATCGTCGGTGACGACTTTCAGCACATTCTCCGTGTGCTGAACACCAACGTCGATGGCCGCACCAAGGTCATGTACGCGCTGACCCAGATCCGTGGTATCGGTCGCCGCTTCTCCAACGTGGTGTGCAAGAAGGCTGAGATCGACATGGGCAAGCGCGCCGGCGAGCTCTCCGCCGCCGAGCTCGAGTCCCTCATGGTGATCGTCTCCAACCCTCGCCAGTTCCGCATCCCCGACTGGTTCCTCAACAGGCAGAAGAACTACAAGGACGGCAAGTACCTCCAGCAGGTGTCCAACCAGCTCGATACCACCCTCCGTGACGATCTCGAGCGCCTTAAGAAGATCCGCAACCACCGCGGTCTTCGCCACTACTGGGGTATTCGCGTCCGCGGTCAGCACACGAAGACCACCGGCCGTCGCGGCAAGCGCTAAAAAACTAGGGCTTTCGATTGGAATGGAAAGGTTTCAAGCGGGGGTGCTGGGCGGTGTTGGGGTCTTGAGGGCCGCGTCGATACGAGGCGCGCGTTCGAGACAGGGCCGACCGGGGTTCGCGGATTATCAACCGTCGCTCGTGTAGGAGGGATTCGAAGCCGCACCGACGGACCCGAGGGGGTGCGGTCGGTGGGGCCGAAGTGAGGGACGGATGGGAAGTTCGCAAAGTCTGGGTCGGCAACTTGGGTTCAGGGGTTGTGGGTGAGATATAGACGCATATTTGCCTAGAAATATTAATCCACTCCTCGTCTATCACGTCGGCGTCACGTCGAACGCGCGCGGGAAGGCTGAAGCGTGGGACGCCCGAGCTTTTCCAACAGCCTCCAAAACAGACTCTGCTACAACAAACGCGCTAATCGATGCTAAAACGACTAAGTGTTAAGCCTCCTCGTATTTCCCCGGGTACTGTGTCGACAGTTTCCCGTCCGGCCACAGACGCAGGCCCTCCGTGACGTCTCCGTCGGGAACGTCATCGTCGTCCGGCCAGTCCACGTCCACCTGCGTCGCCTTCATCGCGTCCGTCAACCCCGCGAGCGCGTCCATCTCCATCTGTGTCTTTTCCCGTTCCCGTTGTAGAAACTCCAATCCCATCCGGTACAGACCGTCGTCATCCGTCGGTTCCGTCTCTTCGCGCCAATCGCACGGCTGCTTGAACCGCAGCTTCATGCGGAACGCGTCGTTGCCCGTCAGGTAGTACTTCTCCAGCCGCTTGTCCCTGATGAACCCGAGGGAGTCGTAAAGTCGAAGCGCGCCCTCGTTGTTGTGTTCCACCTCGAGGACGCACTCGTGCGCGCGCTCGCGTTGCATGACAGCCAGGCACCGTCGCACGAGCTCGCGCCCGAGCCCGAGCTTGCGGTACCGCTTCACGACCACGAGCATGGCGATGTACCCCCTGTAGTTTCCTTTCTTGTGATGGTCCAGCTGCGGCGGGGAGCGCGGCGGGATGGACGGTCAGGCGCGTGAAGATTGGTGAAATCGCGATGAAGGATGGAGGGGCGGGGCGCACCTTGCATATGATCACCCCGACGCACTTATCGCCGTGCCACGCTAGGAACGTGAGCTTGGGCCAGTTGTTGACGAAGTACCGGTACGTGAAGATGTTGTACGGCTCGCTGAGCTCGTTGTCCACCAGGTCCATGATGACCTGAATCTGTTTGTCCTCGTCGTAGTAGTCCTCGAACCGGATCTCCACCTCGTCCGGATTCAGCGGCGGTTCGTCGGGCTCCGGCTCTTCCTTCTTCCGAGGCGGGAACGTTTCCCCCGGGGCCCGGTTGGGGAATCGCGCCCGCGGGTCGACGAACCCGCGAGGCGGGAGGTCATCCTCCTCCTCCTCCTCCCGTATCTCGCCCGCCAACTTCTCCATCGCCTGAACCTGCGCGTCCTTCTCCTCCAGCCGCGACGCCATCACCTTGCTGAACTCGTACGACAGCGTCTTCATCTCGGCCATACCCGCCTCGATGTTCCGCCGCCCCGCGCAGCCGCGCCCGTCGCTATCCGCGTAGTCGTCCCCGTCGACGCTCCCAAGAACCGAGACGGCGATATGAAAACGAGAGCGTCATCGGAAACTGTGAAGTACAATCTCGCAAGAGGTGTGCCAAGCGCTCACTGGTCAGCGGCGCGATGGCGGACCGGTCGCCGGAAGACCGGTCGTGGTACCGGCTGCGATGGAGCCGCCCGGCGCCGGACCTTCGCGCCGTGCGAATCGAGTGCAAGAGGTGCGCGATACGCCGACCCGTCGTCGAGCCTTCACAGCTGTCGCTGGGCACCCCACAGATTTGAATCCGCGTCGTCATCCCCCCTCCATCTTCCCCGTTCCCCTCGCTGACGTACGCCACATTCGTCACCCGCAGGCCGCTGGCGCTGAATCTTCTACCCCGTCTCCAACCCAAGGCGCGGCCGGAAGTCAACGCGGTGAAGATCCTCCGCGACGCCGCCAAGGAACGACGCAAAAACGGCGAGAAGTTCTCCACGATGGCCCCAGACGAGGTCCTCAAGCAGCAGCTCAAGCACCTCTTCGGGGGGGATTCCGATAGCCAGGGATCCGAGCCGGACGGGGGTGGCGTGCTCGGTGCGCCGCCGCGCGCGCCGCCGCCCGCGTCCATGCCCCATCCCGGCGCATCACGACAGCAGCAGCAGCAGCAGCGGCACCCGCGTCCGCTCTCGACGAGGGTGCCCTCCGCGGACTCCGAGCCCGCGTTGTTACCCGCGCCGCCCGACGAGCCCGCCAGGCAGCTCAGGTACGTGGTCCCGGCCAAGGATGCCGAGAAGGAGAACGTGTCGACACACGGCGGCGGCACCGGTGGACGGGACAGAGACAAACCGACGGGCGGAGTTTCCAAGCCGAGGAAAACCGCGGCGGGCAAACGGAAAGACCCGAACCAGCGCACGCTATCCCAGGCGTTCCGAGGCGACGACGGGGATATCCCCGGGGATATCCCCGGGGAAGGCGTCGACGTGGCGCGTCGTACGGCTGATGCGAGGTGGGCGGCACCCGCGCCCGAACGCGCTCATGTAGCCGCCGCCCGCCCGCCGCCCCCGAAGAAGAAGAAAGTCGCGGCGAAGAAGGCGCCGGCGGCGGCGGACCCGAAAGCTTCATCCGCCCCGCGGGTATCACGCCCGCTTCGATTCACGGACCGCGCGAAGGACACAGCGGATCCACGCGTCCTCGAGGAGTTCGAGGCGATGAGCGCGATCGCGGCCGCGTGCGCGATCGGCGTGCTCCTGAGGGACACCGTGAACGGTACGTCGTTCGGGTTCAGGAGTAACCTCGAGCCGGAGATGGGCGGCAAGGCGGGCGGCGACGACGCGAAACGCGCGGCGAAGACGTGGCTCGCCTCCCTCCCGCCCGGGCACCCGCGGCGCGACGCGGGGGTGGGTGGTGCGATCGAGCGAACGGCGGTGGCGTTCGGGGTGGTGTTCCTCGGCGGGGGGATCCCGGAGGTTCCGGGTTGCGACCCGGGAGGGGGCGTTTGTTACGTGTTTGCGGTGGACCCCCACGGGTCGTTCTCGAGCGCGACACACGCCGCCGCGATCACGCGCGCGATCACCGCGAGGCGCCAGACGACGGCTGGCACCTCCGGCTCGTCTCAACCGCGCCCGGTGGTGGTGCACCACGCGCAGGCGGTGACGCGCGAGCTCGCCAAGGCTGGGGTGATCCCGGACGTCGCGACGCTCGAGGTGATGGATTCCCGGTGCATGGCGTGGCTCGCTCTGCCCGACGATTCGCACGAGGGGGGCATCGCCGTCGCATCATCGCGCTTCCCGGACGCCGCGGGTACCCGTCCCGATGGGTCCACGGGCGATGCGCCCGCTCCCCCCGCCCCCGACCCCTTCGAACGCGCGCGTACCGGCGGCTCGGGGCGGGACGGCGGCGGCGACGAAAAACGCGTCGACGCTCTCGAGTCCTTCAGGTCCGATCTCCTCTCCTCCGCCGCCCTGGCGCAGCGATTGCGACGCGCCGGCCTCAACCCGGCGGTGGTGCGCACCGAGGGCAAGGTCGCCGCGGCGCTCGGTCAGATCGAGCATCTCGGTTTGGGTTTCGATCCCTCCGTCGTCAGAGCCGCGGTGGGTGAACTGCGGGGTCGACTATCGCGAATCGAGCGCCAAGCCGCCGCGTCCATGCCTAACGGCAAACCGATCAACCTCGGGTCCCCGCAGCAGGTCGCCGAGGCGCTCTACGTCACCCTGAAGCTCCCACCGCCCTCGAGTAACGCGCAACAGGGCGCGAAGACCACCCAGCTGACGACGAAGGACGATACGCTACGGTCGCTGCGGGACGCGCACCCGCTGCCGGGACTGGTGCTCGAACACCGATCCGTCACCCGCGCCGTCGCCATGTGCAACTCGTACGCGTCGCTGGCCAACGGAAAACGTCTGCGATGCGACTGGAACAACACGAGGACCGCGACTGGACGTCTCTCGTCGTCGAACCCCAACCTCCAGGCTGTGGGGAAGGACGCGGGCGGCTCTGAGTTTTCGCTGCGGGGCGCGTTCGCCGCGCCGCCCGGGAAAGTTCTACTCGCCGCGGATTACTCCCAGATCGAGCTTCGGATGCTCGCGCACCTCTCCGGGGACACCGGGCTCATATCGTTGCTTCGCAGGCAGGTCACCGACGGCGGCGACGTTTTCGAGCGCATATGGAACGCCGGACGGGGCACTTCGCCCGAGACGCCGGTGAGTAAGGAGGACCGCGACAGCGCCAAGAGAACCGTGTACGGGCTGCTGTACGGGCAAGGTAAGACGGGCCTGGCGGAGAAGCTCGGGTGCACCGGGGACGTGGCGCAGGGTTTAATCAACGCGTTCTTTCGCGCGTTTCCCGGGGTGCGGACGTTCGTGTCGCGGACCAAGGAGCGCGCGAGGTGCGAACGAATGGTGGTGCTCCCGAGCGGACGGCACCGGCCTCTGCCCGGTATCCGCGCCGCGGACCAAGCGGAACGCGCCGAGTCCGAGCGCAAGGCGGTGAACTCGCTGATCCAAGGGAGCGCCGCGGATTTGATGAAGATCGCGATGTGTCGCTGGCTCGCCGCGGCGTCCCCTGCCGGGATCGATCCGACGACCTCGGAACACCGAGACGTGGCGTCCGCCGCCTCGAACGTGCCGGTTCGGTTGGTGGCGCAGATACACGACGAGCTCCTGTTCGAGTGCGAGGATTCCGTGGACGCGGTGACGACGGCGAGCGCGGTGGTGAGCGCGTGCATGGAACGCGCGGTGCCGGCGCTGGCGGTGCCCACGCCGTCGAAGGTGTGCGTGGGGAAGACCTGGGCTACGCTGGCGCCGTTCGAGACTTGGCTGGAGGAACGACGGAAATGCGAAGCCGGAGCCGGGAGGACGCTCGGGGGCGACCCGGACTGAGCGCGCGGCGACGGGGGCAGGGGCGAGACGCGGGGGCGAGCGTGTGGATGGTGGCGAACGCGTGACGGGTGTTTTTTGGACGAGAGGCGTGATTTGTGCGACGGAGACGGGACGACGGCGAGGGTAGGACGATGCGAGTAAACACACATTTTTTCACACCGCGTTGCCGGCAGCAGAATAAGCTGTCACCAGCAGACCAGACGCGAGCCGCGGGCGGACCAGATAGGTTTCTTTGGTGGTCGATCGCGCAGAACCTCGCGGCGCCGAGTGAATCCATCGGGTGGAAGGGTGGATATTCGTCGCGCATCTCGCCGTTAACGTCCGTGAAGAGATCAGCCATGGAGTCGCTGGTCAACGTGATCACGTCGCTGCCCCCCGAGGCGGTGGATCGGCAGAGGCTTCTCGAGTGCCTCGGCAACGCCGAGAAAAATCGGATCGGGGGGCGGATGCGCGAGGCGTCGAAGTGGATCATGCAGGTGGGCGCGACGCTGCACAAGAAAGGTGGGCCCGCCATGCCGCTGGCCGAGCGCGTGTTCCAGCACGCGGTCCACCTCGCCAAGCAGCTCGACGGCGAGAACCCCCAGGAGTTCCTCCTCGTCGAGCAGGAGGGCAACAATCCCGAGCTCGGCGACGCGTACACCTGGCTCGGCGCCACCGAGGCGGCGCTCGGCAAGACGGCGGAGGCCGAGACCCACTACAAGGCTGCGGCGAAGGCGATCGAGGAGCGCGGGGTGGTGGACCTCGGCGATAAGCTCCTGCACCAGTGCATCTTCTTCCGCAACCGCGACAATCGGGAAAAGTACGAAGCCACGATCCGTCGATGGGAGAACGCCATCCGCGACGCGCACAAGGCGGGCGACGAGGGCGACGTCGCCCTGCTCACCAGCACAATCGGCTGCCTCCTCGAGAAGGCCATCGGCATCGCGAAGAACCCCGGCGACGGCCTACGCATGTCCGCGCGGCTCCGAGGAGGTCCGATCGCCAGGTGCGCCTTGAGACTGGAGGCGCATCCCTTGCGACCCGCCAAGTCGAGCCCGAGCGTCGGCGACGTCTACGAGCTCACCGCGCAGACCTACGACAAGGCCGGCGACAAGAAGCTGTGCATCGCGTACCTGGGGCGGTGCGCGGCGGCCACGGCGTGTTCCCTCGGGTTCGCGGGGCTGACGCCGCTGGGCGAGTGCCTCCGGGACGAACACGGCGACGAGGGCGTGGCGTGGACCTCCGACTTGCTCGACTTTGGCAAGAAGAAAAAGGAGACCAAGGAGAGCACGAGCAAGGAGACCAAGGAGAGCACGAACAAGGATACGAAACAGAAGAAGAGCGAGATTGACGAGATCGTGGACGCGATCGAGGGCGAAACCTCCGACGCGGATGCCGGGAAGACGAACGGGAAGAAGGGCGGCGCCGCGACGCTTTACGACGACGAGGACCGAAAAAACGTGGACGAGGCGGCGGTGGACGACGAGGGGATGCCGAAGCGTGAGGGCGCCGCGCTGCAGGTGCTGTTCAGCATAGGCGACGGGTGGAAGATGAGGGGCGGGATGCCGGGCAAACCCGAGGTCATGGAGGGCGCCGAGGACGTGGGCACTAAGCTCTACGTCCTCGGGCAACAACTCTTCGCCGCGGAGGCGTGGCGGGAGTCGCAGCGGCCGCTACGGGCGTCGGCGGCGCTGATCATGCACATGCCGTTTCAGCAGGGTGCCGCGTGCCACTACCTCGCGTGCGCGTATTTCCACGAGAACATGCGGGATCACGGCGGGAAGGAGGAGAGGCTGCGAGCGTACGCCGCGGGGGCGTTTCAGGCGGCGGCGGCGGCGAGGCTCAGTCTGGGCCCGGACGAGCCGAAGGCGGTGAAGGAGGCGGTGGGATCGCTGCTGTTTTTGGGGCGGGTGCTGGTGGACATGAACAACTGGCGCGATGCGGAGCGGATCCACGTGCAGGCGCTGGAGATCGCGAGGCAATCGTTGGGCGACGAGGCGACGGAGACGAAGAACTGCCTGCAGGCCATGATGAACCTACGGGGGAAGATGCGCCAGGTAAAGGAAGCGCTCGACAACAAGTAGCGATCATATTCTATCAACCCCATCGAACGACGAACTACGTCGCATGACCGAATAAATCAGCGTTTCTTTGTCTCCACCCGGACGTCGTCGGCTTCGAGCGCGTCGGACACGCGGTCCGGCTCCTCCCGCTCGATCCTCAGCGGCATGTACCGGCTCGAGCTCCTGACCAGCAGCCGGAAAGCCAGGCACTGCAGACCGAAAGCGAGCGCCAGCTGGCACAGCACCTGCGGCGCCACGCGGATGTCCTCGAAAGAATACAGCTCCAGCACAGCCTTGCCGTCGGCGAGGCACCTGCTGCCGTCGCCGTCGCACGTGAACAGAGCGTCGGGGTCGTCAAACTCGTTGGCGCACAACGCGCTAAACGCGTAATAGATGAAGTCAACGTACGCTATCCATCCCGCGCCCGTCGGGATGGAGTCCATGTTTAGGTAAATACCGCCAAACAGGGTGAACACCGTGATGCACGCGGGTCCAAACGCGAGTGCGGCGCCGATGGGAAGCCCCGTCGCCATCACCATCCCGACGGCTTGAGCGGATAGGCATTCACAGATTATGATGAGTAGAAAGTTGACGTACCGGACCGGGTCCGGATTGAACCCCACGATCCAATACACGATCGTGCAGAACACGAACTTCGAGGACAACTTCGGCAGCTCCGCGACGAGCTTGCTGAGGTAATACGCGCTCGTGGAGTAGGCGCCGCTGGCCTGTTCGCGGATGACGATGTTCTTTTCCGACGCGAATAGGTTAATCGACGGCAGCGCCGACGAGTACGCCAGGTTGAGGGTTATGAAGAAGAGGCACCCGAGCCTGTTCTGAACCCCTTCCTGGTCGTCGCCCACGCCGCGGTACAGCGCCGCGAGCATCAGCGAGTAGAGGATGTCGAGGAAGACGGTGACGCCCACGCCCACGACGTCGCGGCGCTGGCACTTGTGCGCTCGACGCGACAGGAGGACAAATTGCGTGGCCCACCCGGCGCCTCCCTTCGCCGTCGTCGCCGCCGTCTCTTCCTTCGCGACGAGCGCGCCCTGTTTCTTGGCCAGCGCGACACCTTCGAGCGCCTTGGACGCGGTGGATTCGCCGAGCTCGCGCGACGCCGCCTCCCTCGCGAAGAAATCCACCCGCGACCGGGAGTTACCCTCCCTGCTCTCCGATCGATAATCCATCGACATGACGTCCATGAAGAAGTCCGCCGGGTTCGTCAGCGTCGGGCACTTGAACATCAGGGTCTCGAAGTACCCCACCGCGGCGGACGCGTCACCTATGAACGCCAGCCGCCCGTCGGTCAGGAGCATGAGCTGATCGAACATGGCGAAGATCGACGACCTCGGCTGGTGGATGGTACACACGACGCTTCGGCCGTTGCCGGCCAAGTCCCTCAACGCGGACATGACGTTCTGCGCCTGAAAGGAGTCCAGGCCGGACGTGGGTTCGTCGAGGAAGATCGCCGCGGGGTCGCGGACCATCTCCACGCCGATGTTGCACCGTTTGCGTTCGCCCCCCGACAGCCCTCGTCGGAAGCCGCCCGGGGACCCCACGGGCGAGTCTCGCACGTTCTTCAGCCCCAGCTCGGCGATGAGCCTGTCGACGCTCTCCGCCTTCTCGGCGTCGGGGGTCGACGGCGGGAGACGCAGCCGCGCGTGGAGCATGAACGTCTCGTGCACGGTGAGGAACTCGAACAGGAGTTCTTCCTGCATGACGTACGCCACGCGCTCGTTGAAGTCTTCGGACCTCGCGGCGCCGTTGACGGTCACTTCACCCGACAGGATGCCTCCCGCGGGGACCCTGCCGCTGAGGACGTTTAAAAGGCTGGTCTTGCCGCTGCCCGTGGGGCCCATGAGCGCCATGACGTGGTTGGGCAACGCCGCGCCGCTGAGTCCCTTGAGGATGTCCCGCGGAGGTTTGTCTCGGCCGTTCGGGTAGACCGTGTACCTCAAATCCCTCCAGGCGAGGGTGACGGTCTGCTTGTGCTGCGAGAAGCCGCTGGCGACGGTGGGCGCGCCCTTCGGCTTGTAGCTGTTGGCGTCGACGTCCATGGAGCCGCGCGACGTGGTGGCCTGCTCGGCGCGCCACACCCGGTGAACTTCCTCGGCGTCCATGGTCGGCTCCTGCGTGGCGGTGTCCCTCTCCGTGTCCCTCTCCGTCTGATGAGAAACGCCCGGCTCGAGTCCACGTGTTCTTCAGTCTGAAACACCGAAATCGTACGTACAGTACGCCAGTGATGAGAAAATATGAATTAGGCTAATATAAAAAAGTAACCGCGTTCTGCGCCGAAACATCAGCAGCGTTCGTGGTTAGAATCAGAGCCAATCAGCCGTGGCCAATCAGCGACTCGACTTCGGTCCAAGATCTTCCCTCGGCCGTCGGTGATGGATATGTCCTCACGGTTAAAACTCGTCGTCGTCAATCGTCGTCGACGCGTCTTGCGCCTCCACAGCGCTCGCGAGTCCACGCGTTCGATCCGGACCCCGAGTCACGATGCCCGCCGTCGTCCTCGCGTCCTCCGTCGCCGCCGTATCGGCGCGCCGCGCCGTCGCGCCCTCTGGTGCGCGCGCGATGGGCCCACCAGACGCGAAGGCTTCCAAGTCCACCGCCCGAACCGCGCGACTCGTCTGCCGCGCCGAGAAGGTCGCGGGCTACAATACCGTCCCGGTCGCCAATGGCAGGAAGCGACGTATCGTCAAGTCCCTGACGGGTAACCCCGCGCCGCCTGCCCTCGACGCCGACCTCATGGCGGGCGACAACGAGACCGATTGCCCCAGCGACGGGTGCTCCATCGAGGCCTCCACGCCCGACGCCGAGCACGACGCGCCGACGCGCGGCGCCATGTCCTCCGGATCCTCCACCGAGGAGGCGCACGACCGCCAGCAGGCGCAGATCGAGTCCCTCAAGGCCCTTCGCGAGGCCACCGCGCCCGCGGTGAGGCGCAAGCGCCGCGTCCTGAAGCCGTTGAGCAAGACGCCCGATCCCTCCGCCACGTGGGGCACCGTGGACGTCGAGGAGGGCAACTGCCCGAGCGACGGATGCTCCATCGAGTACGCCGCCCCCGCGGACGAAGCCGCGCCCATCACCCGCCGCGGCTACCAGGCCACCAAGCACTCCAACGACGAAGCGCGCGAGAAGTGGCGCGCACAGCTGGCCAACCTGAAGGAGCAGCAAGCCGAGGATGAGCGCAAGATTCGCGCCGCGCTCGAGGCGTCCGTGGCGGACGACGAGGCGAACATGACGGAGGCGGAGAAGGCCAAGGCCAAGGCGCAGAAGGAGGCCTTCTACTTCTCCGTCGCGGGGCTCACCGCGCTCGCCGGCCTCGGCTTCCTCGAGCCCGACACCGCCACCGCGGCGATCAACTCGTCCGCGACGATCGATCCGTTTTTCCAATTCAACCCCGTGTGCCCCGCCTCCGACGGCGTCTTCCGCGTCGGGCAGAAGGCGGCGCTCGCGCTCGCGGGGGACCAGAACATCGAGAACTACCGCCCGCTCATCAACGACGTTTTGATCCGCGTGCGAACCGAGCTGTGCATCCTCGAATCGTTCTCCAGGGAGACGGTCGTGCCGTTTATTCGCGAGAAGGGCATCGGTTGGGTTCTGCCCATCCACGAGACCAGCGAGACGTACCTCGCCGGCGTGGTGTTCATGATCGGCACCAACTTCATCTTCCTCGGGTCCACCAAGGTGGTGGCCATCCTCGCCATCTACCACGACCTCTCCGTCGGCTTGCTCGCGAGGGGAGCGGGGCGGCTCCTAGGGATGGCCACCCCCGAGGCGGAGGAGGAGAAGCGCGAGCGCGAGTTCAACGACTTGATGGAGAAGCAGATGGCGGAGGTGAAGGGCTTGATGATGAACCCGCTGCTGTCGCGGGACGCGCGGGAGAAGCAGACGGCGGAGGTGAACGCGAGGTACGCGGCGATGATGGAGGACACGAAGGCGGCGGCTGACGTGCGCGTGCAGGACGACGCCGCGAGCGTTTTGTCCAAGGTTAGGATAGGCGCGGGTGCGATCGCGGTGCCGCTGCGGTTCTACGGGAAGGCGTCGGGGCTTTTCCGCCAGGGGTGCGAGGTTTTCGACACGTTCTGCAGCCGGTACTTCGTGGCGTTCACCGTGACGTACGTCATCGTCAAGACGGCGCACTACGCGTTCTTCCCCACGATTTTGGACGGCGTGGGTAAGAACTTTGGGGTGTAGAATCGGGGCGTGATGTGGTTTTTTGGTTATCCGTGATTTTATTAATTAAACTTAACCATAAATACGTAATGACTGGATTACATACGCTATTTTTGAGGACGCGGACCGTTTGCGAAAGGTTGACCGAAAAAGGGATTCGCTTATCAATTGGGGCGCCCGGTGTCGGTTCCGGGGGCACAGGCGACCGCACAGGCGTGGTTCCCCGTCCGCTCGCGCTCGTCACCGCGCTCGCCACCAAGTGACCCACGCGGCGCCGCGACACACCGAACGAACGCGTTCGCCATGGAGGTCGCCGACTCGGAGCTCAAGCCGCTGTACCAGTGGGTCGACGAGATCCCGCTGTCGAGGCCCAAGCGAAACATCGCTCGCGACTTTGCCGACGGCGTGCTCGTCGCCGAGGTCGTCGCGCACTTCTACCCGCGTCTCATCGAGCTGCACAACTATAGCAGCGCGAACGCCATGACGCAGAAGATGTACAACTGGCAGACCCTCAACCAGAGGGCGCTGCGCAAGCTGGGGTTCCAGATCCCGCTCCAGGACGTGCAGGACGTCTGCAACAACAAGGCTGGCGCCATCGAGCGCGTGTTGAAGCTCTGCAAGTACAAGATGGCGGAGTTCCAGAGCAAGAACGGGGTGAAGGGCCCGGGACCGGACGCGGGCGCCAAGACCGACAAGACGAACGCGGCGCACGCCGTCTCTCCCGGGGTGCTCCGAGCCAAAAAAACAAACGCGCAACAAGGCTACGCCCCTCAACCCGAACCCACGAAGGATGGCATCGTCCCGATCGTGTTCCAGAGCGCGGAGCCCGTGGAGATGACCCGCGAGGAGAAGATGAAGGCGTACGCGCGGAACCAGGACAAGGGCATCAAAGGGTTCGCCCCGGCCGACCCGAGCAAAGGGGCGGCGGCGACTGGCGAGCTCCAGGCGACGACCGCCGCGGCCAAGAACAACGCCAACATCGTGAAGCATCGCGACGGGACGATCGAGGTGGACGGCAAGACGTACCGCCCGCAGCTCACGCCGACGCTGGAGGCGAAGATGAAAATGGAGATACCCGCGGAGGTGCTCAAGCACAAGGACGCGGTCATCGCGGAGCTCAAGGAGACGAACGACATCTTGGAGACGAAGTCGAGGAAGCTGGAGCAGCTCGTGCGTTTGAAGGATGCGAAGATTCAGACGCTGCTGACGAAGTTGCAGGCGTTGACGGGGGGTGGTGTCGCGGTAGCGCCCCCGCCGCCGCCGAGCTCGAGCGGCGGGGGCAGCGCTTATGGGAGCCGACCGGGCACGGGCGAGGGGAGTAGATGATCATGTAAAAAAGGACCGTTGCCAAATGACGAATCGCGGAAAACCAAAAATTGACAACCGACCAAAAATGTCCGACCAATATGGCATTTTTATTCAAGGATAGACCCAGCGGAAGGGAACAATTTTGGTGTTACAGATTCAACCCGATTGACAGTCGCCACGACACAACCAAGACGCGCCGCGGTCCTTTGCACCCGTCGCGCGACAGTCTCACGGGCACGCACCCGCGCGACTGAACTCGGAGCCACCCGACGCACTCGGAGGCACCGCGACACACGCGAGTATCGTCGCGCTCGAACCAGGGCGGACGAACAGAACTTCGGGAAAGAGAGAGAAGGGCGCGGCCGCAGCAGTTACAATGGGCGCGGCGGGCAACGTGAGCCCCGGCGGGGGCAACCTCCTCATGGCGGTGTTCTACGGCATCGCCTACCTCACGGCGGCGTCGACGATCATCCTGCTCAACAAGCACGTGCTCTCGGTCACCCCGTTCCACTACCCCATCGCGCTCGCCTCCCTCGGCGTGCTCTTCGGATGGGTCGCGTCCGTCGTCCTGGTGCACACCGGAGCCATCTCGCTGGAGAAGCACAAGGACATCACGCTGAGCGCGTGGCTCAAGAACGTGCTCCCCATCGGTTTCTTCACCGGCGTGACCCTCGCGACGGGCAATATGGCGTACTTCTACCTCTCCCTCTCCTTCCTGCAGATGGCCAAGGCGCTGAGCCCCGTCGCGCTGTTCTTCGTCCTCACAGCCACAGGCCTAGACAGGTTCCACATGAGCGTCTTCATCTCAATCATGGTCATCGTGTTCGGCGCCGCGGTGGCGGCGTACGCGGAGGTCCACTTCACCTGGATCGGCATCGGTTTGGTGGTCACCGCGGAGTCCTTCGAGGCGCTCAAATCCGCGGCGTTCCAGTTTCTCCTGGCGAACAAGTCCTTCTCCATGTGGGAGGGTATGTACTTTGTCTCCCCCGCGTCGCTCATCTTCCTCGGCATTGCAATCTACTCCATGGAACTGGAAGAGATGATCGAGGAGGACGCGTGGGGGCAGATGAAATCTCACCCGCTCGTGTTCATCGCGTGCGGTACCCTCGGGTTCGCGGTGAACTACTGTTCGTTGGGAGTCATCAAGAACGCGGGGTCGCTCACGCTCAAGGTGCTGGCGCAGATGAAGTCCATCTTGATCATCTTCGCGGGCATCGCCATCTACAGCGACGTGGTGAGTTTGCAGACCGCCATGGGGTACGCCACCTCGATCGTGGGCTTTGGCTTTTACAACTACGCGAAGATCAAGGCGAAGGAGGAGGACGATAAGCTCGCGGCGGCGGAGGAGGCGCCCGTGGAGAAGGGTGGCGAAGAGGCGGGGTACGGCGCCACGGAGAAGAAGTGAGTTGATCACGGCGGACTCCGGACTCGGCCCGGGGGGTTGGGCGGACTCGACGCGTCGCACGGCGCGGTCGGTGGCGATCCTCTTAAATTTATACAGTAGCTCACTTGTTCCTTGATAATACCAATATATTTGGCATGCAAACCACGCGGAGTGGCCCCGAGGTGGATGACTTTTCTCGTCACCACTCTGCACAGTTTCTTCAGCACCGCTTTTTTTCACCCGTTTTTCCACTGGATTTTCAAACTCGCCTGCGCACTTTGGAACGCGCGGGGGTCCGGTCAGCACGCCACCGCCATGTCCAACTTCGGCGACAAGGCCGCCACGCTGGTGCGGGACCTCGGCCAGTCAGAGAAGGGCACGATTCCCCCGTTCAACGACGATATCGTGCGCGCCGTGGTGGACGAGAGCAACGAGCATCACAGATCCATCCTCCGGCTCATCCACGACATCCAGGAGGCGGGCACGAGCCTGGACGCGGCGGCTCCCGAGGACGCCGCCGCCATCTTGGTGCACCACCAGGCGGTGCTCCGGAACAAGCGCGCGCTGCTCGTGTACCTCAACGAGCGCGCGGACAGGGTTCGGGCGCTGCGTTGGGAGGTGGGCACAGCGCTGCCGGAGGATCTCGGCGAGAACCTGTCGCACAGCGAGCGCGGCTACTTCCAGCAGTACAGCGCTCTGGTGAACAGGTACCAGGGGCGCAGGGGCGGGGTCGGGATCAACATCACGCTCGATCCCACGCCGCCGAGGGAGCACAAGGTGCAGGTGCGGGTGCTGGAGGAGCGCGGGGAGCTCGTGACGCGGGACGGCACGGTGGATCTGGCCAAGAACACCGTGCACCTCCTCTGGCGCGACGAGGCGCAGCCGCTCATCACCGAGGGCGTCGTCGAGATGGTATTATGATGAGCGTGATGTTAGAGTTTGCGTCGATACGAACTGAGACACTAGTAGCCGAACTTATCCGCCTTGTCCGCCGCCTTGGCGCGCAAGCCGCGGCGAATCGTCTCCATGTCCGCCTCGTTCTTGAGCCTCGCCTCCTTCGTCCCGAGCTTCTTCCGCCACTGCGTCAGCAAGCTGGCGTCCGTCTTTCGGCTCATCGCCTTCTCCCGCAGGTCCTCGAACCACTCGCTGCCCAGCGCCTCGACCTCGGCGACCGCGAACCCCGGGTCCTCGGTCCGCTCGGCGCCCAATCCCTTCCCCGGGCTCCGCCTCGGCGGCGCCCACGACTTTCGCAGCGGGTTGGAGTCGGGATCCTCCTTCTTCCCGAACGCGATTCCCATGCGCGGCGAGCCGGCGGTTCGCGACCCGGGCGAGCGTATGAGCGGTATGCCGCCGCCGAAGCGCTCGGAGGTCCCGCGCGCCAGCGAGGCCCGCCCGGGGGACGAGCTCTCGAGGATGGCGTGGACGTCCTTGAACGTAGGATACGCATCCGGATCGTCGCCGGAGACTTCCTCACCGACCTCCTCCTCCTCCTCCTCCTCCTCGGCGGCGGCTCGCGCGGCGTCGATCTCGAGCCGGCGAAGCTCGCGCTCCGCCGCCTCGTTCGTGTCCTCTTCCTCGCCGTATTCACCCGGTTCCACGGCGTACGGGTCCACCTTGACGCGAATCTCATCTTTTTTACGCACCAACCCGCCCACCGCCGGCCCGTGACCGACGCGCTCCACGGGCGCGTAGAACGGCGTGTACTTCACCCCGCGTCTGCGGTTGGATATCCCGCGATTGGTCCTGTCCGGAAACGTGTCCCGAGGGAGCGATTGGTGCATCGGTCTTCGATCGTACCCTTCGTTCGTGTGGAAGGATTTGATGTCCCAGCGGCGCGGCCCGAAGGGCGTGGCGGGGACGAACGGGTGCCCGCCGTCGGGGTGCGACCCGCCACGCTCCGCGGCGTCCCACGCCTCGTCGTCCTCGGCGTCAAACAACGGCGCTTCGTCGCGCATGATGGCGGCGTAGTGGTCGTCGTCGAGCTCGAACTCGTCGTCGCCCGCGTCCTGTAAACAAAACACGACATCAGTTTAATTGCCCATACCAGAATTAAAATAAACTCACCTCGCGAACGTTCTTCTCCAGCCACGCGCGGCCCTCCTCGGTGCCCTGGAGCTTGCGCGTGCGCTCCTTCAACCTCTCCACCGCCTCCCGCTGCCTCTGCGCCCGCTTGTACATCAAGTCGTGGGTGTCCCACGGCGCCGGGTGGGTCACCGGGTACATGTTAGGGTATTCGATCTTGCCGGGCGACTGCTGGTAGCCGTATTCCGCCTTGATCCCACCCGGGCCTTGGTAGCGGATATTGTCCGATTTACCACTCGGTACCCACGCGCGCGTGCCTGGTTCATTACGCAGGGTGCCCGTCCGTCCCATCTTACCCTGCCACGCGCCCATCTGCGACGTGCGCGTCAGTTTCTCCGTCTTTGCGAACCGAAGCGCGGCTTTGGTCCGTTCGCGTTCCCGCGGCAGAGCGTCGCCGCCGGAGTGGGTAAAGTATCCCCGCTCGCGGAACAGCCGGCCGATCGTGCCCATCATCCAGTACTGCTTCGGGACGTTCTCGCACATCTTCCGCATGGCGTTGACGACGCCCACGTCCGTCCGCGGGTTACGCAGCATCGGCGCGACGTTAGCGAAAGCCGTCACCGCGAGTTGGCCGAGAACTTCGGTAAACGCCGGATAGAGCATCTCGCCAACCTCTCCGTCCGCGTCGTTCGCCTCTTCCACCTCGTGAAAGATCGCCAGTGCGTCGCCTTTGTTCATGAGGTGCGGGACCACCTCGAAGTTCACGAGCCAGGTCACGAACTCGTCCTCGTTCAGAGTCGCGTTGAGCTTCTCGATGGTCCTCCACGTTATCTTCTCCGTCGTGGAGCTGTACATGTTCAGCGCGGCGTAGTGAGCGTACACCCGCTTGAGAACCTTCTCGCGGGTGCGAATCTCGTTCATCGCGTTTCTGGACAGTAAGTCGTCCAGGTCTGGCTGGGGTTTCATCGGTTTAGGGGACGCGTGGGGAAGGACGTAAATCCGGACCAGCGCCTCGTACGCCTTGTCAAAATCTTCAGCCTCCGGGTACCTGAGCTTGGACGCCTCCCTCAGCGCGCTCTGAAACTCATCAAAGTTTATCCGCAAGTCCCCGAAATTGTTGCGGGTCTTGTACCGGCGCGCGCGGTCGTCCTTGTTGTTCACGTCGGTGCCCAAGCCCGCGTCGACGCGGGTGAACACGGTGTCCATGTCCGTGACCGATATCGAGTTGTCGAGGAGCTGGCAGTCGCGGATGAGCCGCTGCCACCCGAGCGTGCTCATCTCCCAGCTTCCGTTCTCCTCGGGTGGGACCGTGCCTTTCTCCGGCGCCTTGCGAAACGCGGGCTTGTCCCGAAAGACCCTGTACTCGCCGTAGTTGTGAAACACCGGAAGGAGCTTGGCCTTGATGTCCTCCGGGTCGAAGTCTTTGCCCGCGACGGAACGCATCTTCTTGATGCGCGCGTTGCGCTCCTCCTGTTGCCGCGCGATGGCGTCCTTCTCCGCCTGGAGCTTGCTGTACAGCTCGCTGTCGTCGCCGGACGCTTTGCGTCCCATGAGCTTAACCTTGGCGACGAACTTCGGGTCGCACGACCAGTAGATGTCGTCGGGGTGGCGCCCCGAGCGATGCAGCTTGATGTCGACCAAGGTCGGGTCGTCGAGGTCGAGGTACCGGATGAACGCGTGGAGCGCGTGGACGGTGGGGACGGACTCGAACACCTCGTCCATCTCGGCGAACTCGAGCGTAGTCCGGCCGTCCATGGCGACGGCAGGAGGCGCCCGCCCGCGTTTCTACGGGCGATTCTCAATCGCGTGCCGGAATTGGCAACTCTCGATGGGTCGGGTCAGGCCGCGCCACTCGACCTGGGTCGACCACGGGCTTCCCTCGCGCCTCGCTCACGTCTATCCGGACGCACACGATGCGCGCGGGCGAACCGGGATGTCTCGACTCGGTGCCGGCGCCTCCGCCCGTGTCTTGTGGGGTTGCACGAATCGTGCCGGTCAAGCTTTTGGCAAAATGCGCTCGGAAACTGCTCGGATTCTGCACATCACAAATCTCCGGCGCGGGAGGGATCGGGCACGCGCGGTCGGGTGGCACGAAGGGCTCGCCAGCCCCCGTCAGTCCCGGGTTCGCGGTACCGATAATTCCGCCATGCGTCGCGTCGCGTCGGGGATCGCGGAAACCGTCGCTCGACGCGCGCGGGACCTCCTTCGTGACCGCCGGCTTGGAGGCGGGTGCCCACTCTCGGGATCAGCCGACGAGTCCGAGCCCCCACGGTCGCCCGAGCCGGCGCCGAGGCACTACAGGCACCACCCGCGCGTCGCAGTGCCCTCGGAACTCACCGCCGAGCAGCTGCGAACGGCGCCGTTCTTCGAACCCGGCCGCCTGGAACCGTGCGGCGAAGAGGACGCCGCGACGATGTCGCGGCAGATCAGAAAGCGACGAGCCTACCCCGTCGGGTGCGCGGCTCGATGCCGGCACGGGTTCGCCCGCGCGTACCTCCACGCGCCCCTCCACGCGCCCGCCGCCACCGCACTCTCCTTCGGGAACACCCAAAGCGACGGGTCGGCACCTTCGTCGTCCCCGGGGAACGAAACGGCACCCCGGACGACTGACAACACGTCTCGGCGGTCCCGATCGGCAAAGGCGAAAGCCGCGCTCGCTTCCCCGAGCGGAGGCGCGCGCGCGGAGCACGCGCTGGGGTGGCTCGCGTGCCCCTTGCTGGACCGCGAGGTGGACAAGCTCGAGCGACGGGGCGGGATCGACGCGATGGCGGCGGTCGTCGCGAATACCCCGGCGTTGGTAAGTTTTTTATTTTTTATATTTTACATCGTATGGGCAATTAGACTGACATAAACCCTAAACACCCTAACCCTTACCCTAAACTCTTACAGGAGGACGCGTTGGAAGCGGCGCATCGATCCGCGCCAGTCGTTCGGCGGTGGATGCTGCCGCGCGAGTGGCGCGAGCGCATCGAAGACGGGGGGGACGGGTTCGAACGCGCGCGGTACGTGCTGTTCGGCACCGGTCTCATCGGGGTATCCCTGGACAAAGAGACGACGTACGGGCAGAGGCGGGAGAAGGACGGGTGGCGTGGGAACAGGGTGAAGTGTTTGCACGCGCAGTTAGGGGACGCGCTGGTTCGCGGGGAAGGGGCTAACCCCGTCGGCGGGCTGGTGCTGCGGCGGCTGAAGGAGCTCGGTGTCGAGACGGAAGGGTCCGCGGAGTGTTGGCGAGAGTGCGCGGCGAGAGACGACCCGAGACATAACAATACGTGATACAATACGCGATGCCCTCGCTCGCTTTTACCATTGCCCCATGGCGGACTTGACGGACGTGCGCCCCTTCTTCTGGCTCAGCAGCCCGCACACCGTCTTCCACCCCTTGCCCCCGTTCGCGTCTAAGATCTCAAAGTCCGCCTGCCTCCGCTCCGGCAGCGAATCCCTCCAACGCTCGGCGTCGTACCCGTAGATGTTGAGGTCGCGCTTGACGCCGCCCATGCTCCCTTTCTTTCGAAGGCTCGGACACGCGACTTGCAGTATCACCATGCCGCACGAGAACGCGTCGAACAGGTCCGGCTTATCCTTCGCCCATCCCAGCCCGCCGAGCAGTCCGCCGAATGAACCGGTCAGGTACTTCTCCGGCGGGCCGTAGACCGGATCGAACACGGTCTCGTCTTGCGAGTAGTTGGTACCCGTTCTCAAATCAGCCGCGGCTCCGAGGTCGATGAGCTTGACCTTCCCTTTCCCGCCCCCCAACACGCCGCCGCCCTTCCCGGCGAAGAGGATGTTGTCGGGCTTGACGTCCCTGTGGATCACCCCGGAGCCGTGCACGGTGTTGACCGCGGAGAGCAGCTGCTTCGCGAACCGCCCGACGGCTTCCGCCTCGTCGTTTACGCCCATCGCGTCCTGGATCCCCCCCCGCTTACCCAGCACAGCCTCGAGCGTGACCCGGCCTTCGTCCTTGTACACCAGGTATGCGTTCGCCCCCGCGACTCCGATGAAGTCCGCGGCGCCCGACGCGCCCTTGAGCCGCTTGCCGATGGCGGCCTCGGTCTGGAAGAAGCGGAGGCCCTGCGCGCCCATGCGCTCCTTGCGCTCCTTCAAGATGACCGGCTGGTTCTTGTAGGTGCCCTCGAAGACGTCGCCGAAGGATCCGCCGCCGATCTTCTTGCCCTTCTTGACGTCGGAGAGCTTCAAATCGATCTTGATCGCCGGGCCGTCGTCGTCCGCGCGATCGAACGCGCGGACCGTGACTGCGTGAGATCCGCGACGGGGTCGATGACGATGGGAAAGATGCCCGGTGGAGAGCCGCCCGGATGTGGGGATGGTCACGGAGCGGCCGCGATGGGCGGTGCGGGAGGCGAGCGCGCGCGCGTCGGCGGCGTTGAACGCGAGTGCAGTCGCGTGGGACATGTTCGGAGCGGTCGTGTGGATTCCAAGGACGTCTATCGGCGTCTCTCTCCGACGAGGGCGCGTGGAAATGATGACGGGGATCGTCTGCGCGTGCTCACGACGTTTCCAAGTGGAGGGCCTTATCCGGCTCCGATCATCACAACGAGCGCGCTTCGACACGAGAGAGATGATGGCCCTCAGGATGACCTCGGCCCTCGGCGCCCGCGCCACCGTCGCCGGCACTAAGGTGCGGGCGCGCGAGGCCTCCGCCGCGCGCCCCACCGCCGCCCGCGGCCGCGCCGCCTCGGTGTCCGTGCGCGCGGCGGTAGATCCCACCGTCGCCTACGCCGTGGCGCAGCAAGATCTGTTCTTCGCGGCGGTGGTCGCGGGTGAGTGCGCGTACCAGCAGGGTAACCTCCCCGCGGACTTCAAGGGCAGGCCGGAGTTCAAGGATATCGCCCTGCCGTGCGGGCTCCTCGTCGGCTCCTTCCTGGCGATCCAGACGGACAACGGTATCGTCACCCCGGGTGGGCTGGTGCTGGGAGCGGCGGCGTGCGGACTCGCGGGTAAGATGTTCCTCGATCGATTCGACGCGATCGACGACGACGGGATGGACTGGCCGGGACCACGGGTGTTCCCAGGGACCGGGATCCTCTTCGCGCTCTTCGCGTTCCTCGCCAACGTGGAGGCCCTCCCACGGATCATGGGCTCGGCGTGAGGATGAATGATGATGATGATTGATTTCGGGGATGAGTTTTGGCGGCGGCGCGGCGTAGACGACGTAGGCGACTACTAGTAGAAAAGAATTCGCACTTTCACTATTGAAAACTTCCGTCTCGCTACTCGCTCTTACTTACAAACAAAACGCGTACGACGAGCCGATCAGAGCTTGCCCGAGCCTTGGGCGCCTTCGGTCTTCTTGGTGCCGGCGAAGTCGATGTACTTGCCGTTGCAGTAGGCGTCGGTGTTGTACCACTTGTGTCCGAACTTGGTGCCGTGCTCCATGGGCTCGCCGTTGCGCTTGAACTTGCGCTCGTTGGACACCTCGCCCTCCGCGATGCCGAGGTTGATCGCCATCTGGACCGGGTTGAGGGTACCGGTGATGATGGGGAGGAGAAGCGCG
>Ga0115006_10000233_pt1 | contig 29291 bp, 29 predicted proteins | sample ArcOceMetagenome_3_FD_88943 | JGI IMG/M metagenome (GOLD analysis project Ga0115006, IMG submission 88943) | Marine eukaryotic phytoplankton communities from Arctic Ocean - Arctic Ocean- Svalbard ARC20M Metagenome | ecosystem: Environmental > Aquatic > Marine > Oceanic | place: Arctic Ocean...
AAAAAAAAATTAACAAAAAAAAAAAAACAACTTTAAAAAAAAAATAAAAAAAAAAAAAAAAATAAAAAAAAATTTAATTAAAAAAAAAATTTTGAAATTAAAAAAAAAAAAAAGATAAATACAAATTTAACAAAAAGTTTATTAAAATATAAAAATATGAATACATAATTATAGTATTAACAAATATAAGATAAGATGAATACAAATTATGTATGAATACGGATAAAGTATTAAAGAAGTATTATTAAACAACTACTAATATGAAAAAAAAATTAAAATATATATTAATTTTATTCTTAAAAAAAAATATACCAAATGAATTAATATATTATATATTAAATACTTATTTTAATTACCTATTAATTCCAAATTATAAAAGAAATGAATTAGAATTACTTATGAATAACACCAGAATTTTAAGAAAATATAAAAATAAATATATAATTTTAGAATCAAAATTAAGAAATTGGAAACCAATAAGTATAATTCCTACAGATTATTATTTTGAAAATGTTAGAATAATATCAGATTCTATACAATATTTTGAAAAGTGCCAAGTAAATTTACTAAACCCCCAATTACTATTTAATATCAAAAAGTTATATAGAAATATACCATCGTACTATAAAAATTATTATATTTATAAAAATACAATTCTGAATGAAAATAAAATAAATTATGAAATATACATTTTATCGAATAATAATTTAAAACATTTAAATTGTTCTTATTTTGAAATATATTTATTAAAAATAAATAATTTATTTGATTTTGTATTGATAAATAATAAATTAATCAAGATATATATAGATAATATCGATATTGATAATCATAATCCGGTCCACTCAAACCACAACAAATTAAATCTGGAAAACTCTATTATTGGTAATATTTTAAAAAATCCATATTATATAAAGAATTATTTACATGTTCTATATTAATAAAATATTATATAAATGTCAAATAATAAAGAAGAATTAGACCCACTCTGTCAAGCATTAAAAAAATTAAATAGAGATGAAACAAATTACATTACATACTTTAACAAATAATGAAGAAGATATGGATACCATAGCCTAGGAGAAAAATAAAATGTATAACTTCTCCGAAATACGACACGGGTATTATAAAAAATCGTGGGTGAATTTAAGTTATAAGTACTTGCATACAAATAGTAGTCATCTGTATTGAATAGTGATGTGAAACCAATGGACTTTCAAATCTAAGCACTTTAATCACAAAGTCCACCATAATTATGAGAAATTATAAAAAATACTTAAAAATTAAATATATAATTTATATTAAAATAATGGCAGACGATGATTCTGCAGCAATTAATTCAATTATGTTAAATCTTAAAAAAAAACATAATTTAAATTATGAAGGAGATAAAAATAATGATGAAGAAAATGCTCAAGGTGAAGAAGACAATTTATATCAAGATACTGAAATATTAGAAAATGAAAGTTTGTTAAACAATGCATTTCAAACACCGAATGCATCTCAAACACTCAATGCATCTAAAACTCCAGAAAACGCAAATAAAGTAAATTCTATTTCAGACAAAGTATCAACACTTATAACTCAATCAAACGCATCCGGTATTGATTTTGAACAAGAAGATAGTGATGGATTTAATGACGAAGATTTTACAATTGATAGTGATATTAATGAAGAAATTGAAAATATCATAGAGAATCATAAATATGATGAATACGATTTAAATAAGGTATTAGATAAAGATTATAGTGTTAAAAAAACAATATTTGGAACACATTTAAGATGTAAATTATCAAAAATAAATCAAAGAATGAGGTATGCAGATAATAAATACTATGATATCAGAAGAGATTATACTATGTTTGGTTTAACAGTTTTAATAATTTCATTTATTCTAACATTAGTTGAAGCATTTTTAAATACAGTAGAATTGGACGATATTGAAAACCAAACTCTTAAAAATTTTGTTAAATTGATACCATTAATCTTAAGTACTTTGGTTTCTTTTTTTACAGCACTTATAAAGTTTTATAAATATGAAGAAAAAATAGAAAGTCTTGTAAAAGCAATTGAAAAATGTTTATTTTCTATTGCGGAAATTAAAGAAGTAAGAGAATCATTATATTTTTGTGAGAATAAGAAAGATATTAAAATACTAATTAATAAATTCCAAAAAACCATTTATCCAAAATATCTTTCAAATAATTCAGATATAGAGCAATTATTAACGGATAATGATTATAGTAAATATGTTAAGATGGTAAATCGTAGAGATTTAGAACATCTTAAAATAAATAAGATAAAAGAAAGAATATCCGAAATAATTAATACGGAAGGAAATGAATACAATGATAAAAGTAAATCAATTGAACAATTGGAATCAATCCTTACAGAAATGGAGTCTACAGATTATAAATGTGGTTGCATTTAATATTGTAATAAAAAATATTAAAAATTTGAATAATTTGATATATTATCCGTATACAAAATAAATTGTTTAAATTGACAATATTTTTGCTAAAAACTTAAAGTTTCATTGAATGGGGGGTAATTGTGAAGTATGCTTATCGAATAATTCACAATATATAAATATATTATCAACAATTCCTACAGAATTGTTATTAATATTTTTAAATAAATTAAAAACTCAAGATACTATTCAAATTAAAAAGAATAAATTATTTGATAAGAATTTATGTAATCTGAAATCAACTAATAGAGAATTATATAATTTGTATAAAAATATAATTGACGAATGGGTAAATAACGCAAAATATATGAAATTATTTATAAAAAGGTTTAATTCCTATTCAAGAGAATTTTATAGATATAATACGGTGTTTTTTAGTTGTAGATTTAAAATAATGAACAACCTATATCGCTATATAAAAAATAAAAGAAAACAACTTAAATTATCGCCAAGTATAATTAATAGGGCAATAATAATGTCAGATATTTTTGAATTAGGAAACACTGATAAAGATAAAAAAAGTTACTTATCTAACAAAATAAAAGAAATCTGTTTCGAATCAGTATATTGATTCTCAATTATTAATCATTAGATTTTTTAAAAATCATCTTATTTTCCAACACCATTTAGTTTGATTATAATCATAAAATCCTTGAACTATAGATTTATTAAATTGAATATTTGAAATTATAATATTTTTTTTTAAATTAGAATAATATTTAACAATATAAAAGAATAAAAAATCTAAATATTTATAATAAAAAATATTTTTTTTATTCTTAACATATATATTTTTCTTTTTTATATAAGGAACTTCTCGATTTTTAATATCATAAAATTTAATAACCCCATTAATAAATTTTTCATTATTTTTAATCTTAACTAAAATATCTTCAAATAGTATAACTATCTTATTATATTTTCGATAATAATCCATTCTATTGTATTCTTCGGCAGTATTTGGGTCAACTACTTTTCTTAATTTCATATATTTATCAATATTTGATGTGTATGCCAAGTCATCAATATAATGTCTATCTAATAATGAAAACGGGTCAGATAGCATAATAATTTATGCTATTATAAAAAAAAAAATATAATATTTGAAAACAGCGAATGTATATTTCTAAAAAAATATACAAATCCGTGTTAAAATATAATTAAGTTACAAATCTAAAAGTTTTTTTTCATATTTACCATAAAATCCATTAACAAGATTTTCGGGTAGCATATTAAAGTCAATTAAAGTCTTATTTAATATAAGTTTATCAAAAGCATTTTCTTTTTCTAATTGTTTATTAAATAAATCTTTATCATTATAATATTTTTCACAAGTTTTAACACCACACTTTTTAAAAACCCCGGAAATATTATCACTTTTATCGCCAATTACAATTTTAAAGAATAAACTTTTTTCAGGAGTTTCTTTTATTTTACATTTTATACTTTTAAATTGCATATTAACAATATCTATAGAATCCGATGCCAATTGAAGATAGTCACAATCATTAGTAATTATAGTAATTTTCGCATCAGATGTGCCATTATTTGATATAATTTTTGTTGCTAATGCGATACAATCGTCTGCCTCAAAAGTATCATAAGATAATATCATTGATGCACCTGATTCAATAAATAAATTTTCTTCATATACCATTGAGAAGAAATTACCAATAAATTTATTATCACTTCTGCTAGCTTTATACGATTCCAATAATTTCATACGCCATATATCCTTTCTTTTACAATCCTTTCCAACAATAATTTTTGGAGATTTAAGTTTTAATTTTTTAACAATTTCTTTAATTTTTGATTTAAATGTTGATTTATATTTTTCAACAAATTCTTCGTTTTCAAAAGGGTCTTGTATATCTAAATCGCCTTCTTTTTGAGCGTGTTTCCACCAAATTTGTAAAGCATGATATCTTTGAAATATAAAATAACTACCATCAATAAATAAATATTCAACTTCAGCCATTAAACTTATTTAATAAATATTTTTTATATTTTATAAACATAAATCAAATTTTATAATAAAATAAATAAAATAAATAATATAAATAATATAAATAAAATAAATATAATAAATATAATAATATATGTATCATAAAAATAATTCAGACTATACAATAATAAATCCGGAGCAAGGTATTACTTCAACAACATTAATTATAAATGACTTATTTCTAAAATTTGTACATAAAAACAAAATTTATGAAGGTGTATGTAATAATTTTGAAGTATATGACCTTTATAAAAGAGAAAAATATTTGGCATCAATATTAAATAAGTTTAATTGGTATCCACAATTAGTATATAGTTATGACGAGAAAGAATTGTTAATTTATAAAAATTGTGGTTTACCTCTTAATAAAAATAATTGCCCAGATAATATTATATTACAAATAAATAAAATATTAGATGATTTAGATAGTGTGAATATTCAACACAATGATATAAAGCAAGATGAGTTAATTGTTGATAATTATGGAAAAGTGTATTTATGTGATTTTGGTTGGGGGTCAGTAAATAATAATTTTAATTGTGGTATTGACATATGGGGGGATGATAATAAAAATAAACCAGGCGGTTGGTTAAACGATAAGGATGTTATAGAACGCCTTAATATAAAGGATATGTTAATTTATATAAATACGTATATTGATCCGAAACGAAACATAGGTTATCAAAGTGAAACACCTGAACTGATAATCAAAGATAATAAAGTTATTGTTACTGGTTATCAGATTTTTGATATTGATGTTATAACTAAACAAATCACACTTAAAAGATATGTATATAAATTCAGTTATTTAAACGGTCTTTTAAATAAACTTAGAAATGAGGGATGTATTTCTCTGGTTGATATAGGTTGTAGTGCTGGATTAACTAGTTTAATAGCACATATTAATAATTTTGAATATATTGTTAGTTTAGATCATGACCCAGAATATATAGAAACTTTATCATCAATAAAGAAATATACTTCAATTAACAATATAAATGAAGGAGTATTTAAATTTGGAGATAGTATTGATGAAAAATATGATGTTGTATTTTGTGGTGCTATTATACATTGGGTTTTTTCTTTAACAGCTGATTTTCGAAATTTTGATAGTATTATTAGTTATCTCTGTGATTTTACAAAAAAATATTTAATAATTGAATGGGTCGATCAAAATGATGCGGCAATCTCAATATTAAATCATATTAAAAAAGGAGAAAAGTCGGATGATGAAGAATATAATACAGAAAATTTTACTAAAGTTTTAAAAAAATATACTGAAATTATTTCAATGGAACCGATAAATGATAATAACACTAGAGTAATATATGTTTTGAAAAAAGTATGAATAAAATTTAGTTAATACAAAAAATAAGTAACTACTAAGTATACTAAAACAACAGATGAATTTGATGATTTATTGTTAAACAATATAATACCATTATGGAACGCATTGGAAAATAATTCTGTATTAGAGTTGTTAGAAATGAATATTCCCGTTTTAATATAAATATATTAATACGATGGTCCAAATAACAATCGGATATTTAAGTTGGAAACGAAACAGTATATTAGAACAGATATTTAAAAGTCATAAAGAGAATGGACTGTTCGGTATGATACATCCAGAAAATAGAATAATTTTTTTCAAGAACTATCACAACAATATAGAAATATAGCAGATAAATATGGTTTAAATAAAATAGACTGTAAATAAAATATTGGTATTTTAAATGTTTTTTATTGAATTAGTAAAAATTTGTAAAACAAAATATTTATTTTATGTGCCAAATGATTGGTTATTAATAGAAAATAAAGTAATATGTAAAATTATATTAAATGATTTTATACAATTACTGAACGATAATGAAAAAAAATTATAAAAATTTGAGTTTAATAAATTTTTAAATAAATAGTAAAAATATAATACAATTCTTTCTTCATATTTATATTATAGTAAAAATATAATACAATTCTTTCTTCATATTTATATTATAGTAAAAATATAATACAATTCTTTCTTCATATTTATATTATAGTAAAAAAATAATATAAATATAATATAATATAAATATGAAGAAAGAATTACTAAAACTAACCTATAATGCTGTAAATCAGTTTAAAAATATATTAAATAATAAGAAATATAATAGTTTCCGGTTTCAATTGAAAAATGGTGGATGTAACGGTTTTGAATATCAATTAATACCACAAGAGACGAGTAAGTTATCAAAGGACCATTTTAAAAAAGATAATGTAATTATAAATATTTGTGACAAAAGTTTATTATATGTAATTGGTACTGAAATAGATTATAATGATTCAATAATGTCAAAAAATTTCATTTTCAATAATCCAAATGCAAAAGTAAAATGTGGCTGCGGTACTTCATTTAATCCTTTTAGTTAATACTAACTAAATTCAAGTGAATATTTAATTAATTTCGTCTAAATATTTATCCATCATATCGATACTGTCATCAATTCTTCCATTCTTTTGATATTCTTCCATTATGTTTTTTTGAACTTCTTTTAATTTTTTTATTTCATTTACTCCAATAGTTTGGTTGGTATCAATAGTACCGAGAACCGATTTTAAACATTTAAATGTTTCATTCTTATCATTCGTAGATGATATAATTAATTCATGTAGTGATTTAAAATGTTTAAATACTAAGTTAATTTCAATTAATTTTCTGATAATATCTTTATCAAATTGACTACATCTTTTTTTAAATTTATTGAATGAATAAGAAGTTATTTTATTTTTAGATTTTAATGATATTTTACTAAGCTTATTTTTACCACTAAGCTTATTTTTACCACTAAGCTTATTTTTACCACTAAGCTTATTTTTACCACTAAGCTTATTTTTACCTTTATAATTAATATTATAAATAACTGGTAAATGGTCGGATGCGGGATATTCTGATAAAATATATTTATAATAAAGTGGTTTAGTGAAATTAGTTAGTATTAGGTCTGAAGCGTATTTATATTTAAATTTATCTCCTTGTGAGCAACAAGATTTTACTCTTTTTTCACTATATAAAAATTTATTATTAAATAAAGTAAATGGATGCGATAAATTAAATTCTCTATTAAAATCTCCAGCAATAATTATATCTGAACTATAAATATAATTCATTAATCTTTTAGTCGTAAATACTGATTTAAATTTATTTTGAATTGCAATTTCAATTTCTTCGGTTGTAACTTCTTTATGTGGGGCATGGATATTAATAAAAACCAAGTTATTACTAAAAACTAGTATTTGAAAGGGTCTGTTTTTTTTAACTTTACCATTAAGTACTTTTAATAAATTAAATTTTTTATTGTAAAAAGTAACAATACGATTAGTATTTAATGGATTAACTACAAATTCCATATTATCCAAAACTGATTTACTTATATATGGATATAAAACCATATTTTTATCGTATAAAGGTTTATTATCTTTAAACACAACTTCTTGAAGTGCAATAAAATCAAATGGAGAATTATTATTAAAAACATTACCAATATTTTTCCTACATAATTTAACATTTTCATTACATATTTTACCGAGAGGTCCAAAATCTTTTCCATTGGGCGAAGATGTTTGCCAACATGTATTATACGAAATTACTCTTATTTTATCATTCATTATTAAATAATAAAAATATTTTATTTATATATAATATGATTTTAAATAAAAATTATATAATTATAATAATCTTTACAATAGTTATTTCATTTTTACTATTAATAAAACTTAAAACTGACAAGAATGATATAAATATGAATAAATACGATGAAAATATGAATAAATACGATGAAAATAATGAATCAAAAATAGATATTATTCTGAATAAAGATAGAATTAATGAAGAATTAAATATTTTAATCAATGAATATATCAAACCGTTAAGTTTTTCTGAAAATATAAATATAATTAAATATGAAATAAAAACTAAAGGGTTAAATCGTGGTATAAGATATGGTATTAAACGAATAAAATATTATAAAAAGAAAAATAAAATTCAAGAGAAGAAAATAAAATATTATAGAGAAAAACTTAAATATTATCGAGATAAAAAAATATCAACTAATAAAAGGAACTATATAAAGGTTTTAAAAAAACAAATAGATTTTGAAAAAAAATGTGACTTGATAACAAATAATACAATATTAAATTCTCGCTCAAATCAATACGGTAATATGGGGATCTATTGCAAATATTGGATTAATACATGTTCTGAAAACCTTTTAATTATTTGTAACGGATTTTCATCAAATATATTACAAATACCAATATGTTTAATAAAAGATATAACCAAAAATAATTCATTAGTTATATGGGATTATCCGGGAGTCGGGTTAAGCACTGGTTTAATGCGAAGTGATGGAAGTAGTGGATTAAATTTCGTAAATGCCGCAGAATGTATAAATACGATTGCTTTAAATTTTAAAAATAGTTATACCAATATAGATAATATTTATACTGTTGGTCATTCATGGGGAGGTATAGTTGGACAAGAGGCGTTAAAATATAGATTAATAAACGGCGCAATTGCTATTTCATCTGGGTGTACATCTTGTAAAAAATTACCAGGTATTGAAAATTTAGAAAATGTAATAAAATGTAACTCGTATGATAAATTTATGGGAAAAACTAAAGATTTAATGTTTTTTAATGATAATAAATCTGAAAAAACTAAAAAATCAGTTGCTAATATATATCAAAAAATAAATGATGATTCATATTCGAAATTTCTAAATCCACTTTTTCCATCAAATGTATTTGATGCTCAAATATATTCATATAATAAAATGAATCAAACAGATAGAAATATTGGCTCTTGTGTAACAGCAAAAAAATCAATGAAACCAGTATATCTAATACATGGGAAAAATGACTGTGTAATAGATAGTAAATTATCTAAATTTGCCAATCAATTTAATCCAAATAGTTATATAAAAATGGTTAACAGATGTGGTCATGGATGCGTATTTCATAAACCGAAATTAATATTTAAATATATTAAAGATGCATTATATAAATTTAAATATCACGTACCGAAAGATCCTTCAAATGATGGTAGCAAATTTACATGTCCTAGAAATAAATCTAATAATATGACAGAGTGTTCACATAATAAACAATATTTTAAAGAATGTATAAATCCATATAAACTATTATAATTTAAAATAAATATAAAATTAATTATTTAGTTGAATGTTTCATTAATATTTTGTTTATCTTGTCTCATAGAATTCCGTTCATTTATGGTGCTTTTTAATATTGAATGATGTGAACTACAATTTTTCATTAAACTTAGTAATGCATTAGTATCTTTTGGAAAACAATTACCACCATAACTTAAATTTCCATCTATCCCTGGAACTAAGGTATGCATTGGATTAATCCAATTATTATTTAACATTAACTTTCTAATATTTTCAAAATCTAAATTTTTTTTCTTACAAAAATCATATAATTCATTAAAAAATTGTATTTTTACAGAATAAAAACTATTAAGAAATAATTTCATAGATTCTGATTCATTTGATAAACAAAAAGATATTTTACAATTATCAAAATTACTATTATAAAAATTATAAATAACTTTTATATTTTCAAAATTACAATTATTGGATTTACCTAAAACAATATGTTTCTGATTTTTAAAATCATTAACTGCTGTATTACATGATAAAAATTCTGGATTATGAATAAATTGTAAATTTGGATATTTTTCACATAATATATTAGTAATACCTGTTTCAATTGTACTTTTTATTAAAATAATCTTAGAATAATTATTTTCAGATAAAAAAAAACACGAATCTAATAAAGATGTATAATCAAAAGTTTCAGATATATTATTATAAGGAGTTGGTAAGCATAAATAAATAAAATCAGCAGTCAAAATATTATTAATAGGTTGATATTTTTTAAATTTATCATAACATATTAATTCATGACCTTTTTCTTCGAATACTGTTTTAATTGCATTTCCTACGAAACCAACTCCAATAATACCTATTTTATAAATAGTAAATACCATTAAATTATTATATAAATATATTTTATATAATAATAATTAACGATTATAAATAATAATCAACAATTATAAAATAATAATCAACAATTATAAAATAATAATTATATGTATATGATAAATAAAAATAAATCTTTGAAGAAACAAATATGTAGATCAAATATTTCAAAAAAAAAATATGTAAACAAACTAATAGGAGGTTCAAATCATTCAAAAAATAAAAATTTATATTCAAAAAGAATTCCAATTGAACAATCGCGTAAAAAAAACACATCATCTAATAAATACGTAAAACAAAACTATACGAATGTATGTAACACAAGTTTAGTATCACACGGATATGATTCACAACGCCCAAGTTTAGTATCACGCGGATATGATTCACAACACCCAAGTTTAGTATCACACGGATATGATTCACAACACTCAAGGTGTATTCCACCTATAATGTCATTATCTCCTAGAAGTTGTGTGATTAAATCAAGATCAGTTTCACCAACACGACCAATTTCACCAACAAGGACAGTATCTGAGGGAAGTTGTATACATCAACCAATGTTAGTTACGCCAATAATATCGGTTTCACATAGAAGTTGTATACATCAACCAATGTTAAATACGTCAAGAATGTCGGTTTCACATAGAAGTTGTATACATGGTACTAAACCAATATCACACAGAAGTTGTGTATTTGGATCGCCACCCATATCATCCCAGCAAAATGTATTCTTGTCAAATTCTATACCATTATCTAATCGCAAATCATCGTTTCCATTAAATGACAGAAATGTATCAATATCTTCAGAAATTTCAAAAAATCCAATAGAATTAAATGTTAATGAAATGGAATTAAATGTTAATGAAATACAATTAAATGTTAATGAAATACAATTAAATGAACATAAACTAATGTCCGGTATAGATCAATTAAATAATAGAAATGGTGATATAATAAGATTATCGTTCGACAATGTTGTTAATCTTGGAGAATTGCGAAAAAAATCTTATAAAAAAAATTTTAACTTAAATAATGCAGATAATTATAAATTATTATTATGTTATAATGATAAAAAAATACAAAAAAAAAAAAAAGAATTAAAAGAGATGTTAAAAAAAAATTTAACAAAAGTAATACAATTATTGAGTATATACCATAATGATAATATAATGAAAGGATATGTATTTCATTGCATATCGGATGAACGAGGTGGTGGAGGAATATTGGTAAGTAAAGATATGAATGATTATTTACTAACTGTTGCTCATTTATTTGAAAACGAATTATATACTGGTAATAATATAAAATTAGGTATAATAATTTGTTCGAATACTCAAAGATTAATTTTAATTAATAACCAATTATGTATAATAAGTTTAATTGACCAAAATTCATATAATACGGAATTAGATTTAGCGTTATGTAAAATTGTATCAATTCTTTTAAATAATAAATGGACAAATTATGATAGAGAATCACATAGACAATATTTAAATTTCTTACCGATTAATAATAGTGCTCGGGTTTCTAAAGGTGAAGAATTAATTTTGAGATCGTTAAATATAATAAAAAATATTTTAAAAAAATCTCCATTTGAGAATAAAACATGCAGTATAAATTTATGTGAATTACATACAAAAAATAATAATTCAAACTTAATATTATCGGAGTTAGTTGATGTTCCTTTTGAAAATAAAAAAGCACACACACCGATATCCATAACTAAAAATAATTCTATAAATTCTGTAACATTACAATCAAGGTATAATTTTGGTACAATTATTAGTATATATAAAAAAGATTTTATAGGTAAAAAAAATGAATATTCATTAAAAGCATGTAACGAATGTATCAAACAACCTTATTCTAGTATGTTAATGGATGAAGGTGGTTCATATTGTAGAATTTATTCAAAAAAAAATAATCACGAAATTAATAAAAGTAATACATATATAAATCTAACAAAAGAAGAATTACGAGAAAAGAATAATAGAGGTGAATTTTGGAATGAAAAATCTGGGTATTCTATGATATATGATATGGATACGATTGGTGGTAATTCGGGTTATCCATTATTTTTAGCCGATAATCCGAATGAATTATTAGGTATACATTCGAGTAGACTACCTATATCTGATGCTGAAAATACTGAAGATGATACAGAAGTTGGTGCAGGAATAGATATAAACACTATAATAGACTTTATAAATTATTATGAATTATTATAAAATATTAAACGGAACCAACAACTATTCTTAAATAAGAATCAATCGCGTCATCAAAAATCGCATTCCATTTATTTCTGATGATAGATTTTTTTTCAAATTTTATTTTATCATCTACTAACGAAAAAAGTATATATATGCAATATAGAATATAAATAATTTGCATAAGATGTGGAAAATCACCTATAATTCCCTTTTGTTCGGATTCAAACGAATATCTATTGGGTTTTCTATAACATATCATATTAAAATAAGTTCTATCACTAGCACAATCAAGTAATTTATCTATAATTTTGATTATTTTATTATAATCGGTTTTTTTTAAGTAATTGCTAAATTCTTTAGCACTGATACATTCTGGTACTTCAATTGATTTACCTTTTATATTAAAAATATTCTTAAATATAATTATTTTCTTGTCATATCTTTTAAATGCTTTAAAACAAATAATAGACTGTGTATAAAATGATTTGGTAATTTTAGATGTTTTATTATCAACTAAATGATTATATTTATTTTTAGAAAACCATTCATCTATACTAGGAATATTTGAATAAAATATTATAAAATTATGTATTAATTCTTTTAAATTTAGAATATAAGCTTCTTGATTATAAAAATTTCGTATGAATTGGTATAATATTTTAATACCTTTTTCGTAAAAATTTAAAAATAAACCCAATTTATTCGATGAGTCCAAGTCATATAACTGTAAAAATAAATCATACTCCCATTTAAATGTTTTTTCTTTAAGTTTTGTAAAATTAAATTGCTTTTCAACATTTACCGTTTTTTCAATAATTTCAACTGGACCACAACTATTTTTGTCATGATATGGGTCAGAAAAAGACTTTTTAGACCACAATGAAGAAGAACACATAAAATGATGGTTCCAACAATAATTTCGCATAACACCCCATAATCCCGGTAATTTACAGTTTTCGCCGAACTGATGATTCGCAGCCCAACATCTTGAATATGAATTATCAAAAATAATATTTCTCCTTTTTATATATTCGGTGTAATCGCCAATATCTAAGTTGGATATAGTTTTTATAATAATTTCAATGGTAGATTTTTTAAATTTCATAGTAATGTTAACTGTTTTTAATATATTAAAAAAATCCAACATATCAAAAGATAAAATATCTTTGGTAGATGTATGACTTTTAACATATTTTAAATATGATGGGTCATCTAACCTTTCATAAAACAATATTAAAAAATTAAATTTACTTTTTAAATCATAATTTTTAAGTATATTTTTTTCATATTCGCACAAAATATTAGTATTAGATAAATAATCTTTATTATCGGTAATTTTATCAATTGTTCTTAAGAATAATCCAACAGCACCTTTAGTATTGAAGACATCTTTTCGTAGTGCATCAATAGGTAGTTTACCAATTATGCTATTCGAGTTATTTTTTGAAAAAATACCAGATTTAATTTTATGAAATTCTTTAATAGATTTATCATTTTTAATATTAATATTTTCAATAAGTTTCTGAATTTGATTTTTTTTTGATTTTTTTTTTGATTTTTTCATAAACTTTTTTTTCATAGATAATTCTTTCTTAAATGTTTGTTGTGTAGATTTATGTAATAGATTTGAAATAAATTTAAAATCATTCATAGATAAAGGAGTTTCATATTTTTTAATAATTATAGTATTACTTTTTATAGTAAATGAAATTATAATATTAATATCAAAAAAATCAGGAATAATTAAAACACTATCGTTTGTAAAAAACGTATCTAATTCTAAATATTTATCAAAATTACTTAAAATTATTTTTTTAAAATTAATTAATAATTTTTTAGAATTTATTTTAAATGCATAAAAATTAGTTATATTAAATTTATTATTTGTATCACCTTTAATTTTTTTGATAAAATCATATAATAATTTTTTTTTTGTTTGTATTGTTATACTTATTATTAATATAATAATTTAAATTTAAAGGGTAAAGGCAATAATAAATTTAAAAGCGAAACATCCAAATTTCATATGAATAGTAATAATTTACGAGATAATATATTCCATAAGATTTCAATTACGGAAATAAAAGTTCCGAATGAACTAATAAATAAATTAATAAATGCTAAAAATAGTATAGATTTAATTACTTTATCTCAAATTAATACTTGGAAAGAGAATAAACTTAAATATAATAAAAATATATTAAGATATATAAATTATGATCAAGATATTAATGAAAATACTTTACAAAAATACGCGGATTTAATTGGTGAGATATATGAGTTTGAAGATAAATTTATTATACCAACAAGTTTAATACGAGCACAATCTATCATGAAATTACGAGATTTTTTTTTGAAGAATTTAAGTGAAAAAGAATTTATTAATAGTTTAAAAATTATAGCAAAGTACACAATTACAATTGATTCTGTGGATTTAATAAGTGATATTGAAAATGTAAAAATAAATGAGTGGATACTATGGTCTGAAAGTGAAAATACAAATATATTGCAAAAATATTTAAATCTAGAATCAAACTATTTTAATACGATAAAGAAAACAAGTTTTTTAGAATTAACCGATTATACAAGGTTCATTTTAGTCATGAATGATATAATAATTTTACAAAAACATTTATTACATAATAATTATAAAAATATAGTAGATATTAAAATAGTTCTTTATACAATAAGAACATTAATAATTATTGCAAAAAAAATAAGGTTCGATGAAAATTATGATACTGATATAATTAATAGATTAAATAACATAGATAATCATTTATATTATTCAAAAAACGAATTATTTGGAAAAATGTTTGATGATATATTGGAAATATTTTTAAATAATAAAGATAATATTGTTTTAAAAAATATGCATACAGAATTTAATAAAACTTTTCTAATAAATAATTTCGGATTAAGCTTTGATATAAATAAAGAAAATCTAATAATTGATAAAAATATAAATGATAATTTTATTCAAGATTTAATCCAAGATTCGCAAAGCAATGAAGATATACATAGCAATGAAGATATACATAGCAATGAAGATATACATAGCAATGAAGATATACATAGCAATGAAGATATACAAAGAAACGAAGATATACATAGCAATGAAGATATACATAGCAATGAAGATATACAAAGAAACGAAGATATACATAGCAATGAAGATATACATAGCAATGAAGATATACAAAGCAATGAAGATATACATAGCAATGAAGATATACAAAGCAATGAAGATATACAAAGAAACGAAGATATACATAGCAATGAAGATATACAAAGAAACGAAGATATACATAGCAATGAAGATATACAAAGAAACGAAGATATACAAAGTAAAAAAACTATTAAAATAATCCAAAATATAAATAATATAAATAGGGCAGATTTAAAATATTGGAACTCAATTAAAGATGGTTTAATTGATTTTAAAAAAATGTTAGGCATAGAAAGAAAAAAATTTATTGAAAGAAATAAAAATATTTTAACTGATAATGAAAAAAATAAGTTTCTTAATAACTTATTAAAAAGTTTTGATGAAGAAATAACTAAAAATGATTTATTTGGTATTTACAATGAAAGTTATAATATTATAAAAAACCATAGTATATTTCATATAAAATGGGAAACTATTAATATATTATTCAAATTTTATTCATTTGATTCACAGCATTTTAAAAATAAAAATGAATTTAATACAATTACACTTACTGATATAAATGATATGTACTCAATATTATATGTAGATAATTTAAAACTTGCCGATAATAATAATAGTAAATTTACACATTATGCAAAAATTCCAATAAATATAAGAACACACGAAAGTAAAAATCAATTGTGTTTTAATTTGAAATTAAAAGAATTTAATTTTAATAAACAAGATTTTATAGATATAAGTGTAATAGTAAATAATAAAGAATATTATATAAAAAATACTAGTATATATCAAGACACTTTAACAAATTTTAAAGATTGTTCAGACAGACAAGGAAGAATAAATAATGGTTCTTTTGAAATACTATTCATAAAAAATAGTTTTTATTTAAGAATATTAAATAATAATTAAAAATTAAATACTATTAAATTAACTTAAATAATTATAGTTATTTAAATAAATATTAACTGTATTATTTTTTTAATATTTATTTTTTTAATATTTATTTTTTTAATATTTATTTTTTCAATTATTTATATGAATAAAGTTAAATAAGTTTAAAATTTTATATTTATATAATAAAATGTCATTTTATAATTTTACAGCAACTAACCCTAATAATAATACATTCTCTACAGGTTTTAACAATTTTGGAAATAATTATAGTAATTTATACAATCCAGTATTACCATCGAGTATTAGAACGAATTTTAACTCATACGCACCATTGGGTGGTACATCTTCGAGTGGTTATTTTGGAAATTTTGGAAATAATGTTTTAAATAGTAATGTATTTGGTGGAGGAAGTGTTGGTTCAAATTTTGTAACACAAACTCCAAGTTATGTTCCTAATTATGCACCGAGTTACACATCCGGCTATACATCCGGTTATACCCCTGGTTTACCAGGGTTTGGTAGTTCTTTACCTACATTTAATTCTTTACCTACATTCCCATCAGGTATAGTTTCCCCAACCCTTCCGAATATAACATCAATATTACCCGGAAATTCTATCGGTAATATTGGTTTAATTAATAATATACCTCAACCTGCTGGAATTATTCCGACAAGTTTAACCAGTAACCCTACAATAACCGATCAGGATGGTTCTCCTCTTCTGAAATTGGTAGTAGATAAATTGTGTTTAAATAGTAATTATATAAGTCATGTAGATTATGGTGATCACTCAGATATTGACATTGACCCAAATTTAGGTATAGGTATACAATTTATACATCAAGATGACCATAAAAAAAATTATATTAAAATGCATAAGATTACTGAGTTTACAAAACCTGTATTATTTGAAGATAATGTAACATTTGAGGACGATTTGACAATAAAATCTTGTACAATAAATGACAAACAAAATTTACCATTAATCTCACAAAATTCTTCAGGTGTTTTGTTATTTCACAATCCTGTTTTCTTTTCAAATCCAATATATACACCCTCGGTGCGTACTTCCGGATTAGAATTATCTGAAATAGCAAATAATTCCGGATTTACATTAGATGAGGTTGACCAAATTACTAATGAATCTACTAATGAATCTACTTATAAAATTGGTGGTGTTAATATTATAGTAGAAGATGGTGGTTGGAGTTTTGGTTAAAAAAAAAATATTTTAATTGTAATCAAAAAAAATAAATACATTTATATAATGATAGAAAAAGTAATAAATGAAATTATAAAGTGTTGGTTTAATGGGGAATTAAAATTTTTTACAAATAAAATACCAAATAAACAACCCATATATACGAATAAAGAAGAAATATTAGACAATAGTGGTACATTTGATGATTTTAAAGAGATAAATAAAAGTTGGAAAAATGCTTTACCAGTTATAGAAAAGATGAATATAAGAAGTGATTATTTTGATCCGTTTATATTAGATATATATAGTATAGATGATATTCCACTAAATGAACCTTTTAATATTTTAATTAAAGGAGATAATATATGGTTAATGATGAAAAATGAAAAATATAATATGGGATGTAATCATATAGTAGCGAATTTATATGGAACCCATGATAAAAACATACATATTATATTAAATAGGTTTAATTATATATTAAATGAATCATATATTAATTATACTAAGAACAATAAAAAAAAATATAAAAAATCATTAAAGAAATTAAAAACTAAATATAAAAAACTCTATAGTTTTTTAAATAAAAATAGAAAATTATTAAAATTGGATAATATTAGTGAAGGTAGTTTAAGAAAAACTAAAAAATCATATAATATAAGATTAAATAAAAACACTAAAAAAAAAACAATAAAAACACTAAAAAATATAATAAAAAAGGAGGGACTTAATATGGAAATTTCAAGTAACTGATATTTAATTTAATTTTTATATTGAATTAAGAATTTCAATTCTATTATTGTAATTGGGTGATAGAGATTTTAAATATTCCATAATCGGTTGTTTTTTATAAAAATATTCCTTTATAAATCCAGCAGCATATGCGTCAGCTTCATCTTCTTTTCTATCATTGTCAACTTTATCTTTTAATATTTTTTCATCAATATGTCCAGGAATTTTAATATGACCCAAAACATGATGACCCCATTCGTGTGATAGTATATGGGCTATTACATTTTCATCTTGGGGAAAACGATTAGGATTCAATAATACAGTTGGTATAAATCTGTGGTTTATATCAATGTCCATAAATGCGTATCCAGGCATCGGAAGATTGATATCATTTCTTACTACAAAATATTTATCCGAATATTCCATTAATTTATTTAATATTTTAACTATCATTGTATATTATTAATTTTAAAAAAATAAAATCAGAACTTATTTTTTTTAAATTAATAATAAACTATTATTAATCAACAACTAATATTATATTTTAAATATTAAGATAAATTTTATATTAATTTTAAAAATATCTTTATAAATTAATAGAATGGATTGCGATATTAAAAGAAAAACTTACGATTGGATTCAATTAAAATATACTGATGGAAAAATTTATTATTGGAATAAAAAAACAAATACAACCAAATGGGATTTATCTAAAAATACTCCCTTTCAAAGTTATGAAAATTATATAAATGAAAGGAAAAAAAACAAATGTAAAGTAAATAAAGCATTAAATCAAAAAAATAAAGAAATTGATAAATTAATGTGTATGGTTAAAAAGTCTCAAAAAAATTTAGATGATTATAAGAAAGATTTTAAAAAACAACAAAAAGAATCATTCTGTGGACTATATAAAATGTTATATAAAAATGTAGATTTATTAGATGTAAAACATATTAAATATGGTATAGAATTAAGAAAAAAAAAGAATGAAATAATTGTCCAAAAAAAGAAGAGTTCTAATGCTCATTCATTATCTATATCATTACCTTTGAATAAAAATAAGATGTATACGATTTGCATTGATACAAGCATAAGTAATATAGATTATCATATATTTGCGAATGATGGTAACGAAAATAAAAAATGTTGTACTGAACAGGTTTATAAAACCGAAGGATATATAAATAAAAGCCGTATAAAATATTATGCCTCATATAATAATATAATAATAATGATGGATTTCAAAAATTCAAATTTTAAAGAATGTATATCAATATATAATATATCAATATATGAAATAGAGGGAGATAATTTAAAAAGATTTCAATTAGGAAAATTTGATGATATAATGTATAAAGATTCAATCTCAATTTGTAGCAACAGTTATAAAAAAATAGATCAACCAAATAAATCAGATTTCATACATCCACCAATTAAATCATCAGAATTAGATTGTTATTATGATAAAATTAACCACCCTTGTTATAATAGTGATTTGAAGTTAGACCCAAATAATCCTTTTACATCACCTCTTTTTGCGATGCAGAAAAAAAAAGAATTAATACGAGAACAATCGTTATTATTAGAAAGTACATCATTAATTCACGCATATCAATTAGGTCACCCAGTTACTAACCTAATAGCAAAATTTAATGAATTATTGCCAACAAACTACGAATATAATAATTTTAAAATTTTTTTAGAAGATATTTGCGATTATAATAATCTTAAGGATGAAATAACTAATATAGATTCATTAAAAAATTTTTTCACAGATTTGAGTCAAAAAATAAGAACTTTAAAAGATACAACAACCGAAATATATGATAATCTGGGAGATTTAGTAATACCTACAAATAATCAAAATTTAGATAACGAAATATACGCAATCTTTATAAATTGGATAGCGGGTTATACAGCCGTAGTTGAGTCAAGTATTGGTGGTCAATGGAATTTATCAATGCCATTAAAAGGTAGCAAAGACGATAATGATGAAAATACATATATTGAACATATAATTGAATTATTTATAAGTAAAAAATTCCAAATATTCAGAACATTTCGAAAACAGTTAGTCGATAATAGTATCGATAATATTTTCTCAAGTGTAGTAAATTCTGATTCCGGAGATAATTTATCATTTATAAGTATAAATGATGAAGGTGTTAATAATATTAATTCTGAATTTTATAAAAAGATGAAGGACCCGGGTAATATTAATACTATTATAAAAATATTACTTAATGGATTGAATAAATTACAAGAAAATATAAATTATTATGTATCTTTATATAATTTATCAAATCTAATACTAGAAGAATTACATAATATAAAAAAATTAATAAATGAAGAATTCATAAAACATACAGGATTAATAAAAGATGCATTTATGATTGAACATCAAAAGAAGAAAAACGAAATAGAATTATTAGATTATTATCTTAAAAGTGGTATAGTATAATTATAACATTAAAGTAATTGGGTTGTAACTATTTATACATATAAACTTACAGTTATTTATACTTTAAAAAACTTAACTGCAAATCTTTTTTCATTTAAATATTAAAAAATAAAAAAAATTCTTAATATAATATAAATGTCTGAAAATTTATATTTTCAAACTAGTAATAAAGAATTAGAAAATTTAAAAAAAATAATTAATATAGGTAACGAAACTATAAATAATATAGAAAATGGATATAAACGTGGAAATAGTATACCAAAATACTTGTATGACCCAATAAATTCGGAATATATATTTAAATTATTGGGAGAATTTCGATGGAAAAATGTAATAAAAATGGCAAATAATATATCTAATTTGAAATGGAGAAATACGCCATTATTAATAAAAATGGTAAATGAATATTTCGATGATTGGATTGATATACAAAATATAGTATTAGATATACTTAGAAAATGTCAAGCAGTAATCCATATTATAACATCAACTCTAATATCGTCAATTACTGAAAATGACCCGAACATAATCTATGAATTACGAAAAAATTTAAAAATGGAAACTGTAAAACTATATAACTTATTGTATAGTAAAGATAATCGAAATCAAAAATACTTAAATTCAAAATATTATAAAAATTCAATAATACCTTCTGGACTAATTAATAAAACTGATGTAAAAGGTAATATTCAAATATCTGCGGATTCAGAACAAGAAATCGGATTAAAATTATATATATTATTGGATTTATTACCAGAATTATTAATAAATAGAAAAATTGAAATTTCATTCACCAATCAAGAATTAACTAAAAAATTCTTAAACTTTTATTTAGATAAAGAAAATTCCGAATCAATAAATTTGAAAAAAAATTTAAAAGATAATTTTAAACAATTACTTGATAATTTTATAACTTTTCATAATTTAGATAAAGATAATTACAAATTAAATATAATTAATATAAACGAAAATGTAAATAAAGTAATTATAAATTATACATCTTCATTTCATTTAAACAAAGAAAAATATATAGAAATAAAGGATAAAGAAACATCAAATCCTATATTTCCGAGTAATACTAGTTTAACTAGTGAGGAAACCCAGGATATAGTTATAAAAGATTTAATCAAAGATTCTCTAAATTCTATACAAATTCCAAATGATACTCAAACAATAAACATTGAAGATATAACGTTTTCTGATTGGCAATTTATAAACGACCCAAACATATACTCATTATTATCTGGCGAAAAAGAACCAAATAATTTTAAAACCGATTGGGATATAATACGTGGTTCAGATGAGATAGACATCGTAAAATCAATTGAAAATTTTATATTTGTTTTACAAGGTTCTGAAAAAAGTTTAACTAATGAAAATTATAATAAAAGTTTAGCTAAAATGTTTAATGAATTAATCTGTGATCAAATATATTTAATTAAATTTAATAAAGAATTACATAAAATTTGTATATCTGAAGCAGAAATACAAATTCATGAAACAGAAAATAAAATTAAAAATATAATAGAAATATTTAATGAAAGTATAGAAGAAAAAAGTAATAAAATGCTAATTAAACAACAAGAAATTTTATCATTCTCAACATCTATTATAAAACCATTTTATTAATAATCATATATTTTATGATATCAATATTGATAAATTTAATGAATATATAATACTAGAATATATAATACTAGAATCTATAAAATTTGTAGTTTTGTTAAATATATCAATATTACAAAAATATTACAAAAATATAAAATAAAAAATTGAAATACATTATTTTATTTTTTAAAAATTTAATAATGTTGGCATTAATGAATAATTCAATAAAACTTCAAAGTAAGGATAATCAAGAAGTATCTGTAAAGTTGTCAAGTATTAAATTATCAAAAACCGTATTATCAATTATTTCTCTTCCGGAATCAGATGATGCTGAATCGATAAGTGAATATTCTTTACCGTCAGAACCGGTGCCATTAAATACTATAGATTATTCAATTCTTTTAAAAGTAGTAGAATATTGTGATTATCATTCTCAGAATAAAAATGAACTTTCTGAAAAAGATACAATTTCATGGAATGAAGAATTTCTAAGTATTTCAGATGATGAACTGTTTAATATTATCTTAGCTGCAAATTATTTAGAAATCAATTGTTTATTAGATTTGACTTGTAAAAAAGTTGCCGATGTTATTAAAAAATGTAATTCACCAAAAGATATACGTAGGCGATTTAATATTAAAAACGATTTTACCCCGGAAGAAGAAGAAGAAGTACGAAAAGAAAATTCATGGGTAGATGAAAAATAAATATTTTATAATAATCATATAATTTTTTACAATATTTTTTACTTTTTCTTATTTTTCAAAAACTAAAGTTTCTAAACTGTATTTATTCACTTCATTTTTATCAACTAAATCTCTATCGTCGTCTACACCAAAACAATAACATTTATCATATATATTAAACAATATATCTATTCTTATTAACAATACATATTAATATTATATAACATACATGTTTTTCCAAATCACGAATTTCTTAATACAAAAAGTTAAGTTTATTATTTATATTTTATATATATATATATATAATGCTTTCACTGAATGAATCAAATAATCTTATAATAAAATTATTAGAAAGTAATGAACCATTTTATATAGCACGTTTGGGATATGCAATTAGTGTATTTTCTACTTTATATGATAATAATAATAATATTAATAATTTACAAGAAATTATGACACAAATAGCGAGAGATGATGGAATTTATCATGATTCAGATGAAATTGCTATATTATATGCTAAAAAATATAATCAAGCTATAAAAAATTGCGACGCATTTGCTATTTTCCCAAAGTTATATGAAACACAACAAAATTATTACATTATGAAATATAATTTAAATAATAATATTTATAATAGAATATTAGAACCATTCTATTGTTGTTTGGAAGATATAAAACCTTGGTCTTTATATTTAAAAGGTAAACGTGTTTTAATAATATCACCTTTTATAAAATCATTTCAAGAACAATTAAATAAAAATTTTCAAATTTTTAAAGATAAAAAAAAGAAAATATTTGCAGATGATCAAGAATTTTTATTTTATAAATCATTTCAATGTTTGAATGGTAATAAACCTCATAAAAATTGGTTAGAAACTTTTTTAATTATGTGTAAAGATATAAAAAAACTTGACTTTGATATAGCGTTATTGGGATGCGGTGGTTATGGTTTACCATTATGTTATTATATTAAAACACAATTAAAAAAATCAGCAATATATGTCGGAGGTGGATTACAATTATTATTTGGCGTAATGGGTAATAGATGGATAAATAATGACTTATGGAAAAATATAATTAAAGAAAATGATACAAAAATAATAAGACCCAGTGGAGATGAAAAAAATGATAAAGTAAATAATTGGATGGATGCAGGTATAAAAGCCCCTTATCACTGATTACAATATATTTATTCATATTTCTATATTAGGTATACTAAATATATTTAATATATATAATAAATGAAATAGTGACAATAACAAAAAAATCTATAAAAATTAATAATGTTAATTCAGAAGAATATAAAAATACTTTATAAATAATTTAGTGTGAAGATTAAATAATTATTAGAGAATAAATGGAAAAAGTAAAGAAGCGAAATATGCTATAATGTAATATGGTATTTAGTTTTATATGCAGAGGATTTTAAAACTATAAAGGAAAGTTTATCTTTTAAAAACTAAAGTTTCTAAACTATATTTATTCACTTCATTTTTATCAACTAAATCTCTATCGTCATCTACACCAAAACAATAACATTTATAATATATATTAAACAATATATCTATTATTTTTTTTATATCACTTAATTCTAAAAATACATAATGCAAAGATATATATATAATACTGGTTTATATGTATTTTAAAAATCTTCTAAATAAGTTATCAAAATAATTTCACCACCTTCTATATCCATTTTAATTAAACTTACTTCTTCAATATTAATATTTTGTTGATTTATTAAAGTTTCCATGGTAATAGAAGGTACTTTCATCTTATATTTATGTTGTAATTTACTTGGAAATCCCGGTTGAAGTTTATAATTTTCGCCTACAATAACTAAAGAAGACATAGAATTTCCAAATTCACCATTACCACCTAATAGCGAATATCCATCAATGGAATCGAATGCCTTCTCAATAAGAGAAATATTTTTAAAATTGTTTACTTTAATATTTTCTTTCAATCTTTCTATAGCAATTGTGTCAGGTTCAATGACAATTACCTTTTTATAAATATTTGCTGCATATAATACTGTAGGTCATATCCAACTTCCAATATCGATATAAATGCCATTGATTTTATCTTTATAATAGTCTAAGATATATAAAGTATATGGTTCCCAAATATCTAAACTATTTTTATAAAACCAATTTTCACTAAAATCTCCTGAAACTAAAAAACTAACATTATTTTTAGTAACTTTCATTAATTGTTTATAATATTTACATATATATTTGAAAATGCTGATTATATCTTAAGGAAAAATTACATTAATTAATCAAGTTTAATAAATTGAGTAAATCAAAATAATGAATGAAAAAATTTGTAATGATATGGTGTGTATATTACTTTTAATTATTGTAACAGTATTTTTTATAGGTGATTTTCATAATAATCTGAATGAATTAAATACCTATTTATACTATTTAATAACAATATCTTTATTCATATTATATTTTGTATATAGAATATTTTGTATATAGAATATTTTATATAATATATCTTAAAATAACTGATTGGAATAGCAAAGAAAATCCACAAAAATTAATAAATGCCAATTCTGAAGTATATGAAAATACTATATAAATATAATATAGATATAATATAGATAATGCTTGATAAATATTGGGTTTGTTATTTAATAAAGTCAGTAGATTCTGAAAAAACATACATCGGCGCAACAAATAATTTAGTGCGAAGATTAAATGATCATTGTAGAATAAATGGAAAAAGTAAAGGTGCGAAATATACAGCAGGAGAAATGTGGTATGTTGTTTTATATATAGAAGGTTTTAAAACTAGAAAGGAATGTTTATCATTTGAATATCAATTCAAACATATTTCAAAAAATAATAAAATAGATTTATCAAGTTATAATTTACCAAATAAAACTACTATTGATAAAAGAATAAGAAATTTATATAAATTATTTATCCAAAATAAAAATTATCATAAATGGCAAAAAGAACATTTGAGGATATGTTTTGAAGAGAATTTTGATAAAACAATAATAGATGGAGTAAATAAACTAAATAATAATTATGGTGCTACATAGTATTTCTCACACAATTGGTTTGATAATAATACTCGGTTGAATGGTTTTTGATAATTTTCAAATATACATAAATAATGATAAGAAACTATGAAATAATAGTTTAATAAATTGATGTTTTTTGTTAAACCCAATTGTCATTATGAAGATTTTTAATTGGATAAGGTGGGCAGAATGACGCTATTAATACGATTGTATATAATTATGATTATATTAAAGATATATATTGAATAACAATTCTATATAAAATGTTAAAAAATAAGTTAAAAATCTAGACATCTGTGGTATTTTACAATATTCCAATATTCGGGATAGTGTTTTATTCATCACGAGAAGTACGAATATTATAATTAATACACTAAAATAATTCCATTATACCTAAAAACATATAATGGAATTATTTTGTTTAATAATCCTGTGTATTTTTAAATCTAATCTTATGTTAAATTATTATATTTATTGTATAAGTTTTTATTATTCGTTAAAATAAAATAATTCATTATATTAATGAAAAGTAAAAAAAAAAGAGAATCCATCAAAAGATTGTAGAATCAATACAGAACGCTGTTTCAAAAAATATGGGAATTCAAAAAAATGCAATAAAGAAACAGGTAGATGTATTAAAAAATAAATAGATTTAATATATTTCATATAAATTACTGTATATTGGACTAATATCTAATTCCGTATAGTATTATAATACATACAAATATGTTAATATAAATATCAAACCTATAATTTTATAAAAAATTGAATAAAAATAAAATAACAAAATTTATCACTTTAAATAAGATAATTGTAAGTCAAACATGAATTTTAAAGTTGATATACACCAAAATGCTTCCAATAATCTATTTATTCAAATAAAAGACCAAGGTTTTGAAATAGTTGATAATTTTAAAAAAATTAAAAATCCACAGATTGTAATTAAAAATGGAGATGATTATATTGCTTCAACAACACAATATATGTCAATCTCAACAAAATCTATAGAAGGAATAGAAACAATCAAACATATGTTAGAAGTTGTTTACAAAGATAAATTATTAATTTACAATTATTGCAATAATGAACGACATTATTTATTTACTATATATAAAACTACCTTGAGGCAAATTTTAAGTAATTGTGTATTGAATAACGAAATATTAAAATTATTCGTTGATAATAATATATACATTTGTGTGTCTTCGAGATTCGATGAAAATACTATTACTAACAAATTAAACGAAGAATCTGTAAATAATTATAGTATTTTAGATAATAGTTATTATAATTATAATGATGTTTCATCTGAAACCACAACTATATCAAACCTCCAACTTAAGTTTAATTTGCAGTCAAAATATAATAAACCTTTAAATAATTTAATTAAAAATAAAGTAACATCTGATGACCTTTATGATATTCAAGATTTATTAAAATATGTAAAAGAAAAAAAAATTCAAATATCCATTATAGCAGAAAATGGCATTTCGTATTCAATGAAGGATATATTGGAACTTATGCGAGAATTTATAAATAATATGAAGAATGGGAAGACTTCATTCATATAGTAAGTATTTTAAATTATTATTACTAATAATAGATTTTATTATTTTTCTATTAATTTTAATCGTATTAATTTTAATCGTATTAATTTTATTTTTTTTAAATTCATATACATTATTATAAATAAATAATAGCATAAATGTCCAAAGATTTAAATATAAATAAAATATTTATTAAATCTAAACTGCTATTATGGAAAACAAATATGATAAAAGACAATGTAAATAAATCGTTAAGAACCCCTATTCTCAGTCCATCTTACCCAGATATATCGAATCCATCATCATTTGATTTGGATTCAAATGATAATATGATTATAAAAAGGAATTCATCATTAGATTCATATTTATCATTATTCGATTATTAAATAAAAGATGAATTAATATTATTAAGTAATGTTTTAATATGAAACATACCATTATATATTTGAAAGGTATTATCCCAATCAATAAATAAAAATTTAATATTATTATTTTGTACTTTATTAATTATATTAGTGCAATCATTTTTATTCATTCCAAATAACTTATTATTATATGGACTTAAGCCGGATTTGAGAAATATAATATTATTTGTATTCATTTCAACTAATCTTTCTTCACTTGGTTTTATTAAATAATCGTCAACTACATTAATTACAGGCGAGTAATCATTAAAAACTTGTTTATTTATCCTTTTAGTATCGTTCACCATATTTAATTCCGAATCATCTATTAATAAAGCAATTTTTTCGTCATTGTATACATTATGTTTATTATTTAAAAGTATTGATTTAATAATATTATATTTCGTGGTTTTATGAACATCGCAAAATAAAACATTTTTAAAATATTTATTCCAATTAATAATTTTTAAAAAAATTTCAATTTCTTTATATAATGGGTTTGCTGTTAATATATATATATTAATAGTTTTATGTAATTTTACCAACATATTTTCTCTAGAATCAATATTACTAGTATTGCCAAATAAATGGTATTTTAAAGGTTCTTTTATTTTATTAATAAGTTTAGTAAATTTTTTTTTTCCAATAGTAAAATCATTTATAGCTAAATATAATTTATAACTCTTTTTTTTTTTTTTTCCACCCTTTTTTTTTTTTTTTTTTTTTTTTTTTTTTTTTTTTTTTTTTTTTTTTTTTTTTTTTTTTTTTTTTTTTTTTTTTTTTTTTGCATTTAATTTTTTTTTTTTTTATTTTTTTATTT
>Ga0115006_10000234_pt1 | contig 29253 bp, 22 predicted proteins | sample ArcOceMetagenome_3_FD_88943 | JGI IMG/M metagenome (GOLD analysis project Ga0115006, IMG submission 88943) | Marine eukaryotic phytoplankton communities from Arctic Ocean - Arctic Ocean- Svalbard ARC20M Metagenome | ecosystem: Environmental > Aquatic > Marine > Oceanic | place: Arctic Ocean...
GCGCACGAGCACGCGCACGCACACACACCACACACACACCACACACACACCACACACACACCACACACACACACAGACACAGACACAGACACAACACACACACAAAGATGTAGATAGAAGTAGATAGATAGATAGAAGTAGATAGATAGATAGATAGATAGATAGATAGATAGATAGATAGAGGTAGATAGGTGTAGATGGACAAATAGATGCATATATACCTGCCCTGCTGCAGCATGATGAGTCCGTCGCTTCCAGAAGAGGGCACGATATTTATGGTCGGATACTTGGCCTTGAGCACCTCGAATATCGCGGAATTCGCCCACGCGCAGACTCTGACGCGCCTGGAAACAGCATCGTCCAAGTCCACAACTTTGAAAGAGGACTTTCTGGACGTGATCAAAAAGGCTCGCAAATTGGCAGAGAAGCTGTTGACAAGAATAAGCACAAAGAGGCTCCAGCCTAGCAGCAGCGCCGTGCCTGGGAACGATCTTGGGGCGAGCTGTCCGCCGCCAGTAAAGTGCAGCAGGCTGAGGAAGGTGGCCGCCACGCCATTCTTGAGCGCGTGATCTCTGTGGGTATCGCTTCCAGGGATTTCATGCTCGATTATGGCGTGCGCCGCCCCAACACACATCGCAAGCACCATGGTAAGGCCCCACACGGAAGGATGCAGGGGTCCCATCCACGCGAAGATCTTCTGTGCATAGGTAGGCGTCTCAGATGCCTGTGCCTGTGCGATAAGCACGATCGATGAGTCAAAGAACCCTTGCACGAAGCCAACTCCTAATGCTCTTCGCCCGAGCGTCGGCACCCACCACTCGCCTGACATGTCGTACGCTCGAATTTGCCACAGGACAAGCTCAGTCCAAGTCCTCCCGAGTTTTGCAGGGTCTTCAAAATGTGAGAAGGAGTCTGCATTTACATTCGACGGCGGTCACCGCCAAACAAATTAGGCACGCGTACCCTGTGTACACCGCACATGCGCACAATTCTTACAAACTTTGCAAACTCAGCAGGGCAGTGATTCACAGCAGACGCCGCATGATGGCGAACCTCGCCATGTGAAGCCCGCTCGCGAGGCTACTTCGTCGAGCACCTCAATCAAAAAACCTGCGTCAGGGGCAAGCATGATGCTGCCGTTTTTGTGTGCATTGATAAAGCCTTCCGGCACGTATCCGACAGGATTGGGCAGTGAGACTGAGACTGACCTGCCCCTCATTGCGTTCCTGGCAGGGCGCAGGAGATTGCGGGGTTGTGGAGACGAGCATTAGGTGTATGTGCACGTGTGTGTGTGTGTGTGTACACGGATGAGAGGGAAGGTTTGTGCTGGTCTGCCCTCTCCCTCTCAAGCGGGCTTGCTGACACAGCCATTTCGCCATTCTCAGTACCTGAGTGGCGTGGTGCCGTTGATCACGTCCCTCATCAGGCCGCACCAGTCATGGCCTGTGGAGCGGCTGCAGTCAGGCTTTTCTATACTCTAGAGTAGAGCACACGCAGGAGTTGCCCGCTGCTAGCATGAGCATCGGACAGGCGTGTATACACAAATACACATACGTACTACACACACATGACACAGGTATGTATACACAAATACACATACATACCACACATGACACAGGTAAATGCACAGACATACCACACATGACACAGGTATGCTGGCATGTATACACAAATACACATACACACCACACATGACACAGGTAAATGCACAGACATACCACACATGACACAGGTATGCTGGCATGCCCAGAGCAGTCGCTTACGTCTGTCTACTGAGGCGTCAAAGGTCTCATCGCGCCACGGCTGCGAGTCTGCCACTCCCATGGCCAGAAATAGCAATGGCTGCAGCTGACGCCGCACGCTCTGTCGTGCCATATTATATAATAACGGCCGCAGCTTTTTTTCCAGATTTTTGAGGTGTCGCCGCTTGAGGCTGAAGTGTTGAGCGAGGTGGAGGAGCAGGGCGGCAGGGAGCGCGGGATGCGGCCGGCGCTGCATGTGCTCAGCTGTGCGGTGGTTTGGCTGTGCGCATCGCCTGCAGTGCCCTCCCCCAAACAGGCCGCCTCATTCGCTGCGCCGCCATCGCGAGCCAGCAGCAGGCGCGAACGCGTGGCGTCGAGCAATGCGAGGATGAACAACAGCTCAGGCGACTCGCCTCAGTTTCATCTGCGCGGGCACACGAGAAACAAGCTCATCCACCCCATGTTCCTGTGCACGAACCCAGCACAGCAGGAAGTCGCCAAGCAGACGACCAAGTGCAAGGACACAGTGTTTCCCAACGCGACCTGGCCTGCCGAGGAAAGCTGGGGTGGCGGGAACCTGCTCAGGTGCACGGGAGTGGTCCCTGTGCCAGAGTGCATTGCGAAGGGTGTAGTGTGCCTGAATGGCGAAGTGGAGATCCCCCCGGCACCGTGCCACTTTCCGTTTGAGTACAAGGGCGAGATCTACACTCAGTGCGTGCAGCAGTCAGGCGACCCGGAGCCGTGGTGTTTTGAGTCGCCCAACTTCAAAACCCCATGCTCTTTTGCCGCAACAATGGCGGGCTGTGTTAACGATGCGATCACAATGGAGGCGTACGACGAAGACAAATTGAAGAGGAAATGCCAATGTGAGCAAAAGGGATACTGGAACGCGCCGCCGTCGGGCGGCACTGTGCTCAGCATCATCGGTGCTGGATTTGGCTCTTGGGAGAAGCCCTGTGACGATGCGTACATGGAGTGCCTAGCCGACGTCATCAAGAGCAATGACAATGAGAAACTAGCAATGATCGATGAGGTCTGCATTGAGCAAGTTTACGGAGCTGCGTCGAGCTATCTACCGGAAAATTCAAACGACAAACCGCAGGATGATGCATTTCCTCAGAATTGTCGATTTCATCAGATCAAAATAGGACACACCACCGCCACGCACTCCTGGAAGTCAGATACGTCAATTACAATGATTGTACCGCCTGGCATCGGGGATGGCTTAACTCTAGAAGTGTTAGTTGGGCGTTATCAATATTCGCAGAACGATCACAGATCTGGGATGCTGGATGAGCTGTTTTCATATGACAAGCCGATGGAAGCTTCAGTTGCACGTCCAAATTCAGCAGCCCTTGGGACAGGTCTAGTGCTTACTGTCTTTGGAAGACACTTTGGCTTCTCGCAGCACTGCGTGAATGTTCGAATTGGCAGCACCGATTGTCTGGCCAGCATATGGTCGAGTGACACCTCGCTACGATGTGTCGTCCCAAGCGGTACAGGAGGGGCACTACAAGCCAAAGTTGAGCTCATGCAGTGCCCTCCGGGCCTGGACATCGGCCCGCCTCTGCCCGACCCATACGAGTGCAGAACCACCTCAGACGTCGGATTGAGCAAGGCCTTCAGCTATGATGCCCCCATCCTCTCAATGATCAAGCCTCCAAGTGCGCCGCCTGCCGGGTTCAATCTGATCACTCTCTTCGGCAAGAATTTCGGCCCTTTCCTTGACAAGGCCTGGCAAGTGGAAGTTGTAGACCAGACGACTCTGGGGGACGAAGCTGGCCCCACCATGATCCCTGTATCGAATGGGATACAGGCGTATTCGCTGGCAAAATACCCGTCCAGTTCCTACTACAAGGGGCTTCATCTGCAAGTTAGCAATAAGGAGCGTGCTGCCTCATTTGCTGCTGGTCTGGAATTTGTTTGCGTCAGTGACAGCCTCGACCAGTATGATGGCCGCCCGTGCCTATGCATCGGGCCCGAATGCAATCATCCTGCATGTGGCCCCATTCGGGTGCGCCTGTTTAGAATAGTCCTCATCTGCCTCATCGTGCTGCTTATACGCAGATAATCAGTTTTGAATAGTGCTGCACTGTGCTGTGTGGTTGTGAGTGAGAGATTCTTTAACTGTACGAATCCTCTGAAAGACTAATGTTCTCACGCGGACCTTACTTCACGCTAAACAGGCAACTCCCAACTGCCGAGCTGCGCGCTACACCTGCGCTCGGGATTTCCCCCGAAGATACGTGAGTGTGTCGAGCAAACTCAGATTAGCACCCAGAGATGATGCAAACAACAGCAGCTCGCGATCTCGAAAATCTCTGACTTGAACGACATATGCAGACGGAGTGCGGGGGCAGGGCGGGATCTTCCCTCTGCATAAGTGACAAGGGGTACAACCCTGGCATATGCGTACCCGTCGCGCTTGGTCTCACTTCTTCTCATCATGATTTGCTCGGTTTCGTGTACTGACTGCGTGTTGACAAGTAGACAACATTCAGTGCGGTCGTCACTTGATAGCTCACACGCATTCGACATCTGCACTACTCCGAATAGTTTTAACGCACTGGTGACTTTCAGGCATGGGCTGTCAATATTGGGAGGAACGGTGCCAACCTCATCATCCAAACTACAATGACGACGAGTGCGTTCCGTCATTTATGGTTCTCGAGACCCCTGCCCCTAGATGCTGCATATGAGTTGAATGATTCAAGTATATCCCTGAGCTGAGATTGATCGATCGTTCCTCTGCACTGCCTCCAGTCCTCATCTTGTATGCTGAAATGAGCTGTGACACCAACATTTAGCCGATAGAATCATGCACATCAATGTGGACTGACATCCAACGTGCTTGCAGCTAGCTGCGTGCTCGATTTCGCTTTTGCCCGATGGCGTGTCATGTGCGGATGCACCACAGTATTCAGCGAATGAAGGTGAGTTTGAGCCAAGTAAAACGTACAAGCCTTTTTGATCGAACGCAGGATAGCGAAAGATGGCGGATATTGAGCGGTATTAGATCCCTTTTTGACATTGATTATGTTTACGTGTTTTCACAGCACTTTGCAAGAGCTCCCAGCATGGCCAAATTTCGGGCTCAGAGTGCATCACATACACCTGGATATCCGACTCTTCCATGCTCTGCCGCACTCCTCCAGGGCTCGGTCAAGGGCAGCATGTTGTTGTGCAGGCAATGCGACCTTTTCAGTCCTCTCCTGCACGTGCACTCATAATCATCGTGCATTCGCACTCATGATTATAGGGATTCGTTTATCAGTAATACTCTCGCGAACAAAATGCCTGTGAACCTAAAAATCTACTGACTTTCTCATGCAGGTGAACAAGCAATCCAAGTCTCTGTCGAGAGCTTTTTCGTACGCCCTTCCTGTCATATCAAGCATCCCTCTCAATGTCTTGCCGGCTTCTGGCGGCTCAGCTCTTACCATTTACGGTTCTTCCTTTGGCGTTTTCCCGTGCAATCGTACTTGGTGCTCCAAAACGCACGTATCAGGGATGCAGGTGATGAGCCTGTAATTGTGTTGGGCTGTTGGTATTTGATTTGAAAGAAGTGGTGATTGGAGTCAAGTGTTCGCCTAGAGGTTGTCCGATTTGGAAGTCCGGCACTCGCTGATGCGTGATTTTCTGTACAGGTGAGCCACAGAGGAAGGATTGGAAAGACAGCGTGTCTAAAAACAACATGGTCATCGGACTCTTCCATAGGTTGCACTGTGGCACCTGGAATCGGAACGGGCCATCTCATTGGAATGACTGTGCTCGCTGCCGAGTCGACCTATCTAGAGGAATACTTGAGTGCTTACGAGGAGGAGCATGGCGACAGAGAGGGTGCTGGCAAAGTTGAATACCAGCCACCAATGATTCTGAATGTAACCCCGCCCAATGCACCTACAAGATCCTCGCAGTTCAAACTTCAAATAGATGGATCCTCGTTCGGATTCTATGACTCGAGCCCTGAAGCTTCTGTTGTCGGAACATTTTGCGCAACCACCGGCTGGACATCTGACTCAAGTCTTTCCTGCGTCATTTCGCATGGCCTTGCCTCACCATCATGCGGCGAATTTGAGACTGAAAGAGCATGCTATGATGCAAGATGTAACAGCGAGTCTGCATTCAGAGATCCGTCGTGCAGAGTGATAGCATTGACTGTGGGTAAACAGCGAGGATCATTGGTAGGGCTCTTCACTTTTGATGGACCTGAAGTTTCTCGCCTGGTGCCGTCTAATATTCCTTCTACCGGAGCAATCAATGTCACAATTCAGGGCACCAATTTTGGTATTTACGCAGACTACCAACACAAAGCGCGGGTCGGAAACAGGGAGTGTACGCAAACCGCTTGGGTATCCGACTCCTCAATTTCATGCGAGGTCGGCCCTTACACTGGCAGTGGTTACCGCATGCTCATTGAAGCATTGTATGACCCTATCATGGACGAATATAAGCTACGTGCGATCAGTGACAAAAGCCCGGCACTCACTTACGATCGGCCTGACATTATTGGTTACGATCCACCTTCCTCTCCGACGACCGCTGGGATTCCAGTCACAGTCATCGGGTCAAATTTCGGAACTAAGCGCTGTGGCGGAAATTGCAAGGACTTTTCGGATCCAGAGCTCAGGATAGGAGACACAATGTGCTTGAGGACTCAATGGATTGCCGATACTTCTCTCTTTTGCGACCTTGGAACTGGAGTTGGAAAAGATCTGATACCGCAGATTGAGATTGGCGGGCAGCAAAATGCTGCTGTCGACAACGCTGCCTTCTGCTTCGAACCTCCCAAAGTTGTTGGATTCACAACGGGGGCTCCAGGTTCCCAATTTGGATTGAAGCCATTTGCCATCAACGGTCCTGCAGCCGGTGGGCAGGATTTGACGATTTTCGGATCCAATTTTGGCTTAATGGACTTTTCTCCGTACGTTTCCATCGGCGACAGTGCTTGTCGGTAACATATCAATGCATTCAATCAACTCTGCTGCTATCTTTTGAATAGGCACACGCATTCATTACCTAATGTCGTAACTGACCGTACCCTGCTGTTGCGCAGGGCCAGATTCTGGGTGTCCGACACTGCCATCTTTGTTTCGACTCCCAAAGCGACACGCTTTCTTGGCGGCGCCCATTTGGAGCTTCCTCTCCGCGTTGTTGTCGGCTTAGATCAGCCTAGAACCGTGCAGGAAGGGAAGATGATTGAGGCGTACAACTACGATCTCGTCATAACACGCCCCTTCGTCATCACCAACACTGAAATTAATTTTTTGGCATTCGTCTCTGCGATAGCGGCCGCCGGACTCGCAATCTATGGATTCCATCGCAGATACACAAGCCAATGGTTCTTGCTGCATGTCGTGCTTTTCCTGACTGCATTTCGTATCTGCACAAGTATGAAGTAGATTGCTTCTGTGATGACTCCGGAGACACTGACAACCCATATTTCCAGGCCAACCAAACCATCGAGCCGAGTGCGGCAGAGAGAGAAGCAGCCCAACAAACCAAACTTGTCGAAGGCAAAGTTTCCGGGAATCCACAGGAGTGGCCACAAGCATCAAAAGCTTGGGACCATGGACGATGATGAGTCGATTGCTTCAGTGTCAGATTCGGACTCGACTTCTGAGGACGAATTCTACGATTATGAAGCTGGTGCTGGTCCCAAGGGCCGCGATAAGGTGTCCACGGGCGCGCGTGTGCTCGCTGACTTGTGCATGATCTAACTTGATCTGTTTCTCATGAAAATTTCCGTATTGGATTTTTTTAACATGAGCATGTGCAGGTGTTGGAGAAGGCATTTGCAGCGGGCATGGCGGCCGGAAGCACGCTGATTGCCCAGGTCTTGCACCTCGTTACCCTTCTTGTCAGCCGCATGAGTACGCATAATTTGAAACCAATGTGTACTTGGCCACTCCTGACACATTTTCATTTGCCGCACACTTTCATGTGTATTTTCAATCGCTGCAGGACAAGAAAGAAACATCCGACGAAGCCCGGGCGACTTTGCTGCATACAAATCGATACTACCTCCCTCCAAAATCCCACAAGTCCACGTCAGGTCGCCCACGTAGTAAAAATGCATGCATTCACGCTCAGGCATAATGGATTTTTGATGTACACGACAAAGGGACGCTCTAATGTACGCGAATATGCGCAAATTAGTCGGAGTCAATAACATTCTAGGCCTGTTTTTCTCTTTCCCTGACATATTTTTCACTGCCAGCAGCACGAACAGGGTCTGATGCGAATGTAGGATTACGGCAAGGCCTTGGAGATGATAAGGATATCGAGCATGCGGTATCAATTGTAAATCTTCCTGACACACAAAAGCATTAGAAAACATCAATGTGGTGCATGCTTCCTGCGAAATCTAACTTTGACTCTGGACGAAATGGAATGAGCTACCACAGGAAGGAATTGGCGGCGTACCCATTGGCTGGAGTGCCCTCTCTACGCATGTGAGACAGCAACCAACAAACACACACGCTTCAACAAGAATTTTCATTTGCGAACTTTGTGCTCACCAATTGCCTGTGTACTTGCAATCTCGGACTTATCGTGAGATTTTGGCAGTTGGGAGAAGTTCCGGAGTCTATAGCAAGCCCCGATGGCGCGGGAGCGGATGGGCGCACGACGCACGTCAACCTGATAGAACGCAGTCGCAAGACCGGGCAATTTTTCAGGGTCATCTCATCAAGATGTACCAGATGTGGTAAGATGTCGACTCAGGGCAACATGGGCCATGGCGATCAGAATTTTCTCTGTCCACCATGCTTGGACAAAGTGAAAGAACCATCGACCGTTGACCAGCATGGCCTCGTCGTCCAGCGACTGTCTCATGGGGCAACAGGCACCGTTGAGACAGGAAAAGCGGCAGCCGGTCCGGATGAAGTCTCCTTGGGCGCAGTTGTAATCGAAGGTCTCGAGGAAAAAGAATGAATTGAAAGAGTGCGCACAGAAAGAGCTCAAAAGGAGGAAGATTTGAATTTGTCTTTATTTAAAACAGAATGCTATACGAACCCCGCTTTTCTCATCTCTATTTCACGAAGCTCAGAAACACGTCCATTTTTCTTAAATGATTGGTTTTAACAAGGGAGAATTCAGCTCGCGCGCCTCGGCACGGATCCGTGCTGTGTTCATGGCAGACTCTTCATCCAGCATACGTGCTAATCCTGCCTTCGTATACTGCGCATGGTTTTGAATGTCAGAATTTCAGAAAACCGAGCCGGAAGCGTTTTCAGTTCGCAAGCTTCTCCTGGGCGGCAGACCCAACCCATGAACGATCACACAGATGGAACCCATTAAGGTCTAAATAGTGATACCAAAACATACCTCATAGAGTTTCGGGAGCTCTGCTTGAAGCATCATTTCTCGCCGCATAGCGGCCTCGGCAGATTCTCGGTCGAACTGTAACTCACCACAGAATTACTTGCGCAGAAATGCAAACACTTTTGACTCAAACTGGGGGATAGATTATCAATTGATCACAGCAAAGACTGGCAGACATATAGAGCACCTCGGCCCATTCCTTCGCGGCCGTGGAATCCGGGCGACTGAATACTTCCTCTTTTTCGTCTTCAGCACGCCTTTGGCCACCGTCACTTTTGACGAAGCTATCCTTGTAAGAGCCAGTCGCGTCTTTCTCCCACGAGCCCAACAAGTTCGTCACCGCCAATTGAATGTGACTTGTCATGGCCATTAGGATCTTGCGATGTGCTGATTATCAAATATGACACATGCATCAGTTACGTGGAGAAATATTAGGAACAAGTGAAACAGGACTTACAGATGCAAGGGCGACTATTTTGAAAATGACCGGCATTGTAAGTACGTTCAGTACTGGCCACCATGATAATAGCAATGACCCTTTTTTCTACACCCGGCTCGCTGCCATTCTCTGCACCACTCATTACAGGAATGAGCATCATGGATGTACGCCCAATCCACCTGGTATTCTTCAACGTTAGCAAGGAAAAGGAGACGCGATTCTTTTCCTGCGTGCTAATGTAAAGGCCGCAAGCAAAGGGGGATTTCTTACTCCGAAGAGCCAAGATCAATTTCCCTATCCAGCGTGCCGCGCTCATCCTCCGCATGGCTGCTCCACCACGGTTGGCCGTCGGCATAAAGAACCATCTTTTTGTGCATGCCTCTGCGCAAAACAAGATGGTGAATTTCGTACGCGTTATCCCAACAGATACTGATAAGTGACGCGGCACCTTGCCGTTACGAGACAAATGCCAAAAAAGCAATGCTAACCTCAGAGGAAAGCAAGTCATCGACACCTCTTCTTTAGAAGTGTCCGAACAGCTGCAGTAAAGCAGCGGATTGCCGTCGGTTGACTCACGATGAACAATAGCAATCTGCGCCACTTGTGCATCAAAAGCTTTCATCCAGAAACGGGGGTCCTGCACCTCACAACCTTTGCGAGCCAGGAAGACCGCATGTTCAGCAATGCCGTCCATCAGTTGAATTTGGCTCCGGCTTGTTGCCAGATGTTTGTTGTGGTGGAGAACATTTCCCAGCGTTACCGCCATCCAGCTCATTGCTTCGATTTCAACACTGCTGAAGTCCCAAGAGCTTCGTCCCAAAATGATGATCATTTCTAAGTAGCCCGAATTGCTGGCAACTGGCAAGCTCAGGAGGTTACCATGCTCCCATTTGCCCTGCCGTGAAGCCACTGGCCCAAGGTCCACAAGTGGATTGAATATGCTGGAAGCAGACACGTCTTGCACATGCAAATGCTGCTTTCTCTGCAAAGTTTCGCCGGCAATGCTTTTCCCCTCCAGATCATTAACCGAAATACGGTCCTCAGCATGATGGTGCTCGAGATGAAACGGTTCTAATTCTTTCGCAGGCTCGTCAACAATATAAATGCGGCACAAATCCGTCTGTAATATGCCTGACATTTGGCTCAAAAGCAAGTTGCAAAGCTGGTTTTGTTCTAGCCCCACAAGCTGGTGCAGAAGGCTGAGAGCGCTCACTTTCATCGACAGCACATTCATATGAGAGAGCCCGTCCCCAAGCGGGGGGCCGTGAGCGTTGGAGTGCAAACGGTGTTGGCGGACAGCTGACATAGGTGTCGCCGCGGCAGCGGACAGCGGCGTTGCGTGCGCGACTGCCAGCGATGTGTCATTCGCCGGGCTGCGAACGTTGTTGCGTCGACCCCTACTACTTGCATCATTCCTATGGATTTTCCGAGGCTGCGGCGAATGCGGCGAATCCCAATCGTCGTCAAGAGTGTGAAAGGGGTTGGTTGCTTCATCAATATCTTCTGCATCCGCTTGAACTTCTTTGGAAGCCAAGAGAGGCTTGCGCATAATAGACTGTGCAAGTATTCTGCAGCAAGGCACACGGCAGGTGAGACCAACACGGTGCATTGCTTGCAAACTGCCGCAAAAACATCTGCAGGATTTCATCACCTGTCATTCCTAAGTTTCCAGCCGGGTTCGTCGACAAATTCAGCCTTTTTGTCCCTTCGCAAAACCGACCTGCTAGCGCTTTGTGCTATCTGTAATCGACCAGAAATTTCCATCCACAGCGCCCAGCGGTGGACTCCCTCTGCCGTTTCAACTGGGACAGAGCCCAGTGTCACAACAGAGGTCCGCATGGACGGCTTGCACAATGCAAAGCCAAGCTAGCGGGCACGTGCATCAGTGATGTTGCACAAGAGGTCGCAAAATGGCTAGGCCGCCCTGGGGTGCACCTGACGACACAAAATCCTCAAGCGCAGTTTCGCCGGCCAGCATCCTCTCCACGAGGATATAAGCGTGCGACAGCTGGTTATCTACGTCCATTTTAGAACTCGCAGGGGGCTTCCCGAATTCCTGCCACATCCGTACCAGTTGCTCGAAACATGAGCACACGACTTGGCGCACCCCCACGCAGAGGAAGCCCGGAAACAGGAAGCGGCATGCGGCACCTCTTTGCGGAAAGCTGGCCCTGCATCCTCAATGGTCCACTTGGTGAGTCGCGGGCTGCCTTGCTGCAGGAATGAGGCCCCCGCCACGGCGCTGCGGACCCGGCGCGGCGACGGCATGTAGCCCCCGGCTGGCACTGTTCGCGTGTGCGCCGCCTGCCAGCGGGCGGGCGGGATGTTTCAGGGAACCTCGACCCGCACTCTTCCCCTCCCCGAAGCGCCCCGAAGCGCCCGGCTCGCCATCCTCCTGTCTCTGCGTCGCCCGCGCGCACACACGCACGCACACGTGGGCGTCACAGCAAAGGGGGTCTCACCCAGGCAGCGACGCCGCCGCTGGGCGCCCTGCTTATTGCCGACATGGAAGCACGCGGCGTCCCAGAGCCGCTCCCGCTCGCATACAGGCTCTGGTGGCGGCACTGGTCTCAGTAGATAGCAGGCATGAAGCGCACGCGCGCACGCGCAACGGGCACGGGCGGCACGGCGCGCACGCGCAGGTGCGCAGGCGGGGCCGCACAATCTTGCGGTGGACACGCGGACTGAACCCGCCCGCAGGCGCCGTGGCAATGTTCTGCCGAAGTGCGTCGAGCTGCGTCCGGTGCCGGTCGGCGAGGCTCCCGATGTCTGGCGTACCCATTCCGCCCGCCTGTGAAACGGTGCCGTCTCTCTCTCACACCTCGACCACCGCCTGTCTGAGTTCAACACAAGACCAACGACCGAAAACTCGTTCGTGACGACGGCCGCGAAGTTGGTTCAGCTGATGCCCATGCGCCTGCGGTGGACACAGGAGGGCAGGTGGGCAAGCCGGCGGGTGTCGGGGCGCGCGGGCGCCCCGGCGGGCGGCGACGACGTGCGCTGCAGCGCGGCGCGACGGCGCCCCCCAGTCGTGCTGGTGCACGGCTTCCGCGTGCTCTCGCAGGACAGCCAGGAGGCATCGCTCGACACGCTGGAGGCGGCACTCAGGCGCCGGGGCTTTGCAAGCCACCGCTTTGCATACCGGCCGCGGGACGACACCGTGCAGCGGCACGCAGCAGCCCTCGCTGACTTCATCCTCGGCGTCCCCGATGTGAGGCGGGCGGGCGCCGTGGGCCTGGTCTCCCACTCCTTTGGCGGGCCACTGATCCGGGCCGCGCTCAACACGCCGCGGTGGAAGCGCGAGGAGGCGCACAGCTCAGTGGCGGTGCGCTGCGCGATGCTGGCACCGCCGAGCAGAGGCTCGGCGCTCGCCCGCGCTCTGCTCCCGACAGCCGAGGGGGGCATGTGGGGCTCCGCAGTGAACGTCTTCTCGCAGACGGTGCTCGGCACGAAGGCCGGGCTCGAGCTCGCCTCCACGGATCCCGATGCGTCTGACCGTGTGTTCGGGCTGCTCCCAGACTACTGCGAGGCACTGGTGGTCGCAGGTGACGTCGGACAGGCCAACCCGCTCTTGGAGGGCCCCAGTGATGGGGTTGTTACCGTCGCAGAGACGGTGCTCGACTCCCCGCACTCGCATCTCACGCTCACGGCTCCCCATAACCTCATCGCCGTCCACCCGGCGGCCGTTCGTGCTGTGCTTGCTTTCTTGGAATGTGAACCTGTCCCCGGAGCGAGGCATATTGAGAATAGCAGGCACAAAGAGGGGCAAAGTGAAAGTGAATAAAATGATCATAAAACCCGAAAAACGCTCAGCGTGACGCCGGGCAGGAAGGTGATACGCCAGGCAGCGAAATGGAGGAGGCGGAATTCGCTGGGCCCAACGTCCACACCGCCCCCGGATGCCATCCGCCGGGCCCCGGTCTGTCGGCGTGTCCGCCGGACGGCCGTACAGCACACGAGGTGGCTTGTCCTCGTATTCGTCTGGCTCTGCCATGTCGCCTACTAGGAGGGTGGCTCACTGGGAGCTCTACCACGAGCCTGGTTCTACTAGGGCCTTGCGTAAGCGTACATTGCGCGCGCTGTTGTGTTGATCGCCTATGAAGTGTCTTTATTTCAGCTAGTTCGTTTGTCTCGTTGGGATGACGGCTGCCTGTGCCACTGTATGATCGCAAGACCCCGATCAGTGTGCAACATGTTGCCACCCTCCTACGCACGCTCTGTGTGCTTAGGAAACGAACCCTATTGTGGACCCGGAATGGGCTCAGGGATCAGAGCTCAGGGATATGCTCTGAATCTTCTTGCGCAGGAGTCTCGGCAATCATCAGTGTTCGCAGATGCTGGCGCATCTCTTCCTCTCGTTGCTCCTGCGGGAAGACAAAGGTGAGTTGAAGGAGGCACTGTCGTTCGGTGAGGAGCGAGGACAAGCAGGGCGCAGAAGGAAGAGGAGGGGACAGAGAAGTAGGTGGTGGAACAGGAGGAAACACGATGAGGCGGATTGGTGGAGACAAAACCCGCATGAGCAGCTGACGAGCAAGCTTCTCACGAGCAAGCGCATGAAAGTCGAGATGATCTCGAGTGATCTCGCTCTGTGCGGTCTCGAATTCTCGTGCTCGCGCTCGCCACGCCAGCAGCTTGGCGTGTGCAAACCCTGCATTCGAGCCATACATGTCCGAGTTGATCTGCGCAATGAAACAGCTGATTTAAAGACATGTGCATGCAGTCGGGCGGAGGGCGTAGAATGGACACACGATGGACCTGTAACAGAGTCCCCCCAGGCGAGGACGTGCCTGAAAATGAATCCACGACCGAATTGCGATCTGGAAAACATACGCTGCTGTCAGAATATTGTGCTTGCAGACCTGAATGCACGCAATTTTACAATGGACAAAGACTTGCAAAGGGGGCAAGCGCGCAGGGACGACAGACCGGACGGAGAGGAGATCATGGATCCGGCGCCCGACAGCATTCGGGCGTCACTGAGCCGTGACATCAAGGCCTCTTCGTTTTCACTGTCCAGCGAAAATTCGGACAAAGGCTGCCTTGAAGCAGGGTATGCGGCTGCAGGAGATGGTGCTACTGGAGAGGAGTATGCGGCAGAAGGAGGGGATGCTGAAAAAGGGTACGCGGCAGGGGGGGGTGCTACTGAATATGCTCCCGAGAGAGGGCCTCGGCGGGCCCCTCCTCCTCCAGCTGGGACCAGCCCCTGGCCACCCATGCGTAAAGGGAAGTCTACGATGCACTTTGGCTGGGAGGCTGGCGTGTCGCTGTCAGATTTGTCGATATAGGCCACAAAGGAGGGGCTCGCGCGAGTGAGTGCCCCCCCTGCACGACGCTGCTGCTGCGCAATCCTGTATGCCTCTTGCCCGCTGGCCTGTAGTTTTGGATCATGGACGCTCAGTCCCAAACATGCATTGCAGCGACAGGCATGTCTGCTTGGGGCGGCAGGCCAAACACAAAGGATTACCTGGAGCTCAAGGGTGCTTGATTTGGACCTTTCTTGCGAGTAGCCGCGGCTCGAATCCTTTTCAGCGTCTGGGTTTCCCGTCACAGAATGCGAGCGAGACCGAGGCGTCATCTTTGGTGTACCCGTCGGTGTGAATCCCTTCTCCCATAATTTCGGCACCAACCCCATCAAATTTGAATTGCCTCCTCGGCCAGTTCCCCAGCTATTGTTTCCGCTGAAACCTTGGCTGCCTCCGCCATTTCTCAGGCCAGCGTCCGGTCCGGTCAGGTCACGCTCTGTGTCAGTCTCCGTTGCCGTCGACATCTGGAAGGCAGCAAGAGGTTTATGCAGATGTGCGTTGCGTCAAAATCGCTTCTACGAGTCACGCGCATCTCTGAGGAAAGAGATGAGGGAGATAGGTGAGGAAAGAGATGAGGGAGAGAGGCAAGACGGCGCGATGCGAGAACCGGAAAGATGCTGCTGTCAGTGAAAGCAGAGTCATAATCCTCGCTGTCGCTCACTTGGGAATGGCCCTTGTCGCTGTGGAGTGATGCAGCGAGTGAAACAGCCTCCTGTCGCTTGTTCTCAGTCCTGTGCCTGCTTTGCAGGAGAATCGACAGAGGTCAAACTCATCCCCCCTGCTCTTGCACTCAATCCACCTAGCTACTAGATACGGATCCGCTACTGCGCCATGCAGCGGCCAAGTGCAGATTCGCACCTTGATTCTGGTATGCGAGGTGAAACGCGGGGCCTATGGTGGCTCTTGTCTGTCCTGTTTGAACGTTCCCCGCGGTCTGACAGGGGTCTACCCGTGGAGTCTCGATCACCTCGTTCGTTCCTGTCGTGTCGATCTCTGTCTGCAGGTTCACGGGCCTTGGATGGCTGCTTCACCTGCTGCCCAGTCCCTTGTCCAAGGACCTTGTGTGTGTGTGTGTGTGTGTGTGTGTGTGTGTGTGTGTGTGCATGCCGCATGCTGTAAGTGCATGGAGCAGGAATTACGCAAGACGGCTGAACAACTTGGCTTTCTTCAAGCGCACACGTGTGGACAAATGTGTAACACGGGGATGTTCTTTACCCGTCTCCAGCGCTCTTGTTCAGCTATAGCGCGGACAGTCTTCTTCTGTTCGACCGCCTGCAGTCTGCGTTGCTCTCTTGGAGACTGAATAGATGCAAGCATTCCTGCCTCATCGCACGGCACGTTACGTTGCAGTCGCTTCTGTCGACGGCTATGCAGACTGCTATGCGCAAGACACGTGTGCATGCAACCTCATACAGTATTAGACACACAGTACAATCACTTTTCTGAGTCTCGGGTGCTCAGAGGTGACCTGCGCGAGACGTTTTGCTGGGCGCAGAGCGCGGGGTCTTGGTCTGCGGTGCTGAAGTGCTGCGCCCCGACCTGCTGTTCGTCTCGCCATTCACTACACCTCCTCTCGAGTTCATTGTCTGCTTGAGTACGGGGGCTACAGCACTTCTGACGAGCTCCGCCTCGTATCTGCGAAAAGAAGTTGAGGCTGTCTGAGCGACAAGGTGGAACTTTTGCTGCGTGAGGAAGCCATGAACAACAGGGGAGGAGATCGTTCGGGGGGGGTGGGGCAGTCTCGTACTCGACGCCGGCGGGCTGGCTGAGGGTATCGCGCAGGTCGTGAGCTCTCGGCGAAGCCGACCCTTGGCGGGCCCCAAGACCTGTGCTACGCGTGGTACCCCGAGGCGTTACAGCCCGCACCTTGGACAGGGCCGCAGCCGTGGGCCGCAGGTATCGCGGACTCTTGTCAGCCATCTGCACGGGCCCTCGGGGTAAAAAACCGTTTTTTTTTGCTTCAATGTAACGGATTGATGACTTTTACCACACACTACGCCCGGAACCATCATCTGACATCAAAAGCATGGCGTCGACGTGCTCGATGACGCAGCGGAGCGCGGGGCTCGTCGTGAGCGCCAGCAGATAACGGACTTGGACTCGTCGTCACGCACAGGGTCACTGATTAGTGCATACCGCGCGGGCGCGGTTGGCCGCGGCCCGGGGCTGCCGATGGCGCTTGGATGCAGTAGGCTAGCCGTGGCGCCCGTGATCCTGCTGCTTGCGTGTCAACTGCGACCGGCACAATCCCTCAAGCCCTGGTGGCTTGGCTCGAGCGACAAGAGTCATGCATCGGGCGGTCCCGTCTTGCACTCGCCCCCCTCGGATGAGGCGGGACACAGCGGCACAAGGAAGACTCCGTCGAGGATGGGCCGCAGGCTGCTCCATCACCGCAGGTCCGATTGCTCTGTTGACCTCCGCTGTGAATCTCGAGGCCAGCGATCCCGGGGTCTCGAGGCATTCTGCCGTGTGTCGCTGACGATGGCGCTTGGATGTGGAATGTTGGTATGTGCTGGGCAGTATGGCGGATGACCCTTGGGACGGGCCATATTACGCATCGCCGATAGTCGCGGTCGGAGATATTCTCTACAACGGTAAGCATTGACTCAGGCCGTGACTCTGCCGTATATCGCAGCTGGCTGTGCACGTGCGCGCGAACATTTCGTGCGTTAGTGAGCTTGGGCTGGTGTATCTGCTGTTCTGGTGAGGCAGTTCTGGTTTGGTTCAGTATTTGTGTACGCGTTCATGAGGGTGCCTCTTCTCCTTTTGCCCCCCCGCTGTACGCATGTGCCGGCTCTTATTGTGTGCTTTGTGTGGATGTGTGTTTGTGCTCGGGGAGGCTCTGCTTTTGTGTGTTTGCGCCCCTTTCGTTGCACCCTCCTGAGGGGGGGGGATAAGCGCGAACCTTTTCTGTATGTGCACGAAGCTGATTGGACATTTGCATCCTCGTCAGGCGAATTGAGTGGGAACATTTCCAACAACTCAATACCCTTCTGGAGTACGAGAGCAGCAACACTCTCCTTTGTGACTGTTGACGGGCGTAGCGGTGTGCTGGAGGTCGCAGATGCGTCAATGCGTCCAGCCACAGTAGACGGTTCAACGGGAGATATCGGAGATTCTAGCGAGATTCTTCAGACGATAATTACCATTGTAAACCACACGTACGACATCAAATATGATGTTTGGGTAAATGATATTTCTCCAACTGCATGGTGGCACGTGCAATTCTGCGAGCACAAGGACAGCAACGGCCTCCTCATCATAAGAAACACGGTAGAGGACGATTACACTGATTCTAAGGCATTCGAAGGCCTGTTGTGCCCGGTTTCGCAATATGCAGGACAATGGCAGACTGTCACGGGCACGTTCAAGGCCACGTCTACCTCTACCACGTTCGCCTTGCACTCAGAAGGCACTAAATCAGCCTTCTTCGACAGGATCGAGGTCGTCGATTCGGAGGATCGCGATATCAACAGCCGAAATCATCCAGCCACAGGGTCCGCAATCATCACTGTATACGGTTCGGGATTCGCAGGCGCAGATGCCACGGTCATGACCCGCTCTGGCGTCACGGCAGCTGAAGCTACTCTATGGATGGCAGACACAGCGTGTTTGAGCCGCTTTCCAGCGGGCATCATGGCGACGCACTACTCTGCCATGTCAATTGAGGGCTGGGTGTCCACGTTGACGGAGGCCATGTCTTTTGATGGGCCTAGTCCACTGCCACATGTCCAAAACCGTGCAACGTTATCTGATCTAGCAGTCACTACCTCTGGTTCCAATTTTGGGAGCCAGGATTCAACCGCGGCATCGCGATTAGGCTTCACCTCTATCGAAAGGACAAACTGGGTCAACGATACAACGCTCACATGGTATGTACCGAATTTCTGCTTCTTTTTTCCCCCCTGCTAGTGCGTGCCTCTTCATCGTTCCGCTGGTGTGTATCTCTTCCTTTGATGTTCACACAAGCTCTGCACTGATATCTTAATGTGGCATGTTGTGTTCGAGCAGCAGAACGGCGCTGGGCTTGCATGCTACAAATCGCCTGATGGCAACATTACAGACACGTGTCGGATCATCAACGGAGGTTCACTCATACGATCAAGCAGTAGCTCGAGGCCTGATTTGGGAAATCACAGTGCTGTATTTGAACCAGAAGTTCTTGATTGGAGTACCGAATCTCGGAACACGTGCAGAATCGGTCCCCGGATCTATTTTCATGGTAGGCTCCCAGTTTGGGCAGCAATCATTTTCAAGTCGAGTGCGCACACAACATTCTGCAGCAATGGCCACTAAGTGGCTTTCATCAACCTTGCTCAATTGCAAAATGTCCTCCGCAATCGGAGCGTCAAAGAATGTACATGTGACTGCGGGAGGTCAAATGCAGGTTGGCTCGGTATCTTTTGTCATGTCATATGATGCGGTCGCGCTATATTCATTTACCTATCACAGCAGCTTTACAAATGTATTACGCCCGGGAGGTCGAATTCACACTGCATCCGGTAGCAGTTTCGGTATTATGGGGATGAGCCAAGAAGGACGCTTTTCAACCGCGGGTGAGAATACACAGTGGTTTGCAGATACAAGCATTTCAACAAAGGTTGCTCCGGGACATGCTTACATGGGCAAGGTTCCTGCTTTTGCGATTACTGCAGGGATGCAGGTAGGATCACAGACGGAAGTTATCAGTTACGATCGCGCATCTGTTTCGACCCCTCAACCGGCAAATATCAAGGCCACAAGTTCGCTCACATTGATTGCGTTGAGTGGGATCAACGTTGGAGCAGCAGCAACGAGCACTAGAGCTAGTCTTGGTCATTCTGCATGTACAGTCACAGATTGGGTCTCAATTTCTGCGCTGCTGACCAAAGTTGCCGATGGAATTTCCAATTGGAAGGAAATTGTTATCACAATTGCGTCCGTGAGCGACACAAGCTCATTCGCTATTACGTATGACACTCCAGAACACTATGCTCTTCAACCATCAAACGAAGCTACGGCAGTAGTGCGGTTACCTCTCATCCTTGCGTCCAATCTCGGTAAGGCAGACTACACGCCCCGGTCGTCGATGGGAGGGTCAGCAGTCAGGGCATCAGCTTGGATATCAGATACGGTGATGGCGGTCAAACCTGGTAAAGGAATCATGCCGACACACTATGAAGCATCAATAGTGGTCTCCGTTGCAGTGCGCTGTCCCAAATACGTCGACGAGTTTGGTCTTGTCCTCAATTATGTTGAAGAATGCAAGGTCACAGGTGAGCAGATCGGGACCAGAACGAGAGCATTCTCTTACGATACGTCGTCTGTGAAGGTCGCAACACGTACGAGCTTTGGCGTTGCGGTTGAGCGCGCTAGTCTCAGTTCAAGAGGAGACCTCATGTCAACAGCGGGAACAAACTTTGGGACCCAAGACTACACAAGCGGGAAAAGCATGGGGGACACGGCGGCGCAAGCCTCCTTTTGGATTTCAGATTCGGCTATGTACGCTAGGTTTAGCGATGGCTTGCGGGGCTCCAGGCAGGTAGTGGTAACAGTTGGATCAGCAGGAACCACTAGCAGACTGTTCACTTACTTTGCACCGGCCATTATGATGCCATTTGGGGATGGTGTAGCCCCTTTCCCAGATACCTACAAATCAAATGGTCCTGGAACAGGAGCAACAGTGCTCTTCATTCACGGCGCCCTCATGGGACACGCGCAATATACACTGATGGCAAAGATTTCGTACAGCAGCGTCGGAGCCACACGTTGGACGTCGGATTCTTCGATATCCTGTCTATCTGGTCAAGGTGGAGGACCTGGCCCCATGATCTTGGTGACGAGCGGAGAATCTGTAGGTTCTGCTACAGAAGTATGGTCGTATGATGGGCCGCATCCCTCTGCAGTATTGGATGACAGCGTTGCTGGGACTCCGAATGATGGAGTTGTCACTCTGATAGGATCAAACTATGCAGACATTGACTTGACTCAACAAAGCCGCTTCGGCCCTTCTGCGTGCGAATTTACAGAGTGGATGGCCACAACAGCGCTTACCTGCAAACGGCCGACAGGACCTCCTTCTGCTGCAGCTCGCGATTCAATTGTTGTAACGGTGATACGGCAATACAGGACCATAAGCACTACTTTTAGCTTTGATACGCACACGGTTCAAGGGGCGTTACTCGCCAATTCGCCTGCCACAGGAAGTTTCTTCTTCCCAAATTTATCCGCTTGTGTCTGATTTGGTTTTGGTGACTCTAACTTGCCTTGATATCTTGCAGGGTCTATATCGCTGGTGATAACAGGCAGTAATACAGGAATGATCGACTACTCACCACGATTAAAATTCGGGTAACTTGTATTATTTAGCAGAAAACTAATGAAATGAGCCAAGGATGAAAGTGAGATGGTTTAAAGGCACGAACTCACTCGTAAATTTTCGTGTGCTGAGCAGGGGCTCCGCTGCAGAAGCAAACTTGTGGTCAAGCAGCAGTGCCATCAGAAGTTTATCTCCACAGGGCATCATGGGAACCCATCCAGCAATCATGACCATAGCAATGATCCGTCAAACAGGAACGGACATTGTATCATATGACAGGCCAGTCATTGTCAGCCCTCAATACAGCTACTACATGTTTGCTCTTGTGGGTTTTGGTCAGAGCCCATTTGTGATCGGTGGTGATCCAAACACACCGATTCTGGGTCATTCAACTCTCTACTTCATTGCTGCGAATGGCTTCAACTTCGGGTCCTTTAACTACTGCCCTAGCAGTAGAATTAGTGTTTCAGCAGGTGTGACCACCAAATGGATCAGTGACACCATGACGCGGTGCAGAGCACCAAAGGGGAGAGGTTTTCTGTTGGCATTAACCCTTACGACAGGACGTCGTATCGGAACCCGCACTGAGACGATTTCGTACGATTCCCATCAAGTTGTGGGTTCATTTTCCGAGCTGAACACCAATCGTGCTACAACTGGTGCCGCAAGCATCACGATTTCTGGTTTGAACTTTGAGGTTGAATATTCAACAATATCTGTGCGGGCTGGAGTTACGGCGTGCGAGGCTAGTATGTGGCAATCAGATTCAACGGCCTCCTGTCGGATCCCATCCGGTGCGCAATTAAAAGCTGGAGGGCCCTTGCAAAAGGATAATCAAATGGCGATTACTATGAAGGCCTTTACCATTGCCACGGGATCAGAAATGTTTTCTTATGATTCCCCTTCTATCTTCGGTGGACCATCGCCAGGAAACATGCGGGTCTACCGCGATGTTAGCGCGCACCTCATGGTCCGAGGAAGTGACTTTGGAATTGCAACATACACTCCAATGTCACAATTGGCAGCCAGCCAGTGTGAATCAACAATATGGCAATCCGATACATCTTTGAATGTATTCTCAGCATCTTGGACTGTTGGTGCAAAGTCAGAGCTGAATATCGCCCTGACGATTGGGATGGGGCAAATGGGGTGTAAATCCCAATCATTTTCTTACGATATGATCATTGTGAGTGGACATAAATCGCCAGCAAATGCTGTGCCTTCCGGAGGTGCAGAGCGTCGCCTGAGTTTTCTTGGATGGGTTAGCGTTGTAGGCTTGAACTTTGGCTCTGCTGATAGCACAGGATCACTAAGGGAACATTTTACACGCTCTCAGAGGACAATATGGATGTCCGATTCGTCTGCGCTGTCCAGATCGAGTTCTGGAGTAGCAGCGTCACGAACCGCAGTATTATCTGCTGGTCTGGATATTGCATCTGTCACTGAGGTTTTCTCGTTCGAAGTACCGTCAATCAAGCGTGAGTACTCTCTGTCTTTGCCGTTTGGAGGTGCTGGAGGCCTTCCAAAGTGGACGGCTAATGGACCATCCACTTCTGGTCCCGCCCTCGTTGTGACGCTGGCTGGAAGTGGCATGGGGCCAGCAGATTTCACGCCGGACGCGACTATTTCGACAATGGGGACAGATTCGCAGGCAACAGAATGGATAAGCAATTCGGCAGTTCAGGCAAAAGCTGTGCCCGGAGCTGGTGAATTTGGCGTGGTGAAAGTTTCTGTGGCAATTTCTGCCGGTACCATCACCAATGCTTGGACTTATGACAGGCCGGTCATAAGCTCTCTTCAACTGTGGAATGGAGTTCTTGCTGGAAACTTCCAAATGTTAGCTTATGGGGCAAATTTTGGGGCTGAGCAGGTGGGTTACACAGCAGCAGCCCAGATTGGTGATTCTTCTTGCGAAGAGTCCCGATGGCTTTCACGCACTACTGTTTTCTGTATTGTCCCGGCAGGTATTGGAGGTGGCATAAAATTTGTGGTAACATCGCAGGGGATCGAAGGTGGTCTAACAAACGTCTTTTCATTTGATGCTCCGCAGATTTTTAATGCGGTTGGCAAGAAAAATGTTCCTGTGACAGGATCCCTAGTCTTGACGATCTTGGGAATCAATTTTTCTGCCAAGGACTCCTGTCCCATGGCTCGTATCGGGGGCACTTCAAGCGAAAACTCGAGGTGGACCTCAGACACTCAGATGTTGTGCATCATGTCTGTCGGGGTCATGTCCACGCATGCAGGAACAGTGACGGTAAATACCAACCGCCAAACTATATCTCAGTTCATGACGTATGATGCCCCTACTGAAGCATATGAAGCATATCAGTCGAATTTTGTGGGTCTAGGAGGCGCATCTACAACAATCATTGGAAGCGGATTCTCACATTCAGAGCGATCATTGAGTGTGCTCATCCAGGGCTCCGCGTTTGAAAGATCCGACTGGATCAGTGAGACGTCAATTATGGGTCGAGCAACGTTCGGGACCGGGATGAGTAGGTTTCTCTCTCTCACTTCAGGTATGCGGGTAGGAACGAGGTCATCTTCCCTCACATACGATGTTCCCGTCATAGTTGACATGTCATTTACTTACTTCTTTGCGAATCCGTTCTTCCCCGTTACAACAACCTTTCAAAGATTCAATCTGCCGTCGTACCCGGTGGGAATTCAAATGCCTGCATACAGGGATACAAGTGACTTTCGTGGGTCCATCTGGATCACAGGGTCTGAATTATTGCAGGCTGATCACACTATAAGCTCTCGTGTCACATCTTCAAGTTGCGAGTCGACAAGGTGGTTTTCGAACACGCACATTCAGTGCCGCGTTGCTGCCGGCTGGCTGGGAAGTAGGAAAATTCAAGTCACCAGCGGGTTGAGTGGGCATAGCCAGGGTACGTCAACTTTGATGCTTTCGTTCGATGCTCCGGTGATAAGCGTTGTTGTTGGGACCAATTTGCCAACGTTCTTGTCTCGCGGTACCGTGGCTGGAAACGACTTTGGCGTACAGCAGCTCTCTGTTTCAATCAGGTCTGCTGGTACTGGTTTTGAAACCACTACCTGGCAGAGCACCTCCACTGTTTTTGGCAAAATATCAAAGGCCATCGTGACTGATCGGATAGACAATATCATATTGCTCACAGCTGGCGCTCAGGTGGGTTCAATTTCAACTAGTTTTACCTATAACGTGCAATCCCTGTACCAGGCAACTTCAAATCAACCTGCCACAGGCTTCAAGGATGTATCAATTGCAGCCAATTCTCTCGGCTCTTGGGATCAGACAGCCAGCGTCCGACACGGAAGCTCAGCATGTGAAAGAACATACTGGATAGCAGAATCCAGCATTATGTGTCAAAAGGCAGCTGGCGTGCACACAGCTGACGTGATTGTTACAGTGAATCGTGTTGTTCGAACCATTACCTCCATTCTATCATATGACAGGCCGTTGACCTCGAGCCTCAGGGCCACCAACATCGCAGCGCCTGATTACGGCGATTCATTGATCCTTATTGAACAAGTAGGGATTAACAATGCCATTTCTGATTACACCCTTCGAGTGAGAATGTCAGGTACTGCAGCGCGAGCTTCAATTTGGATTTCCGAATCAATGCTGCTTTGTCGTACGATGATTGGTTTCAAAGGGACTCACAACGTGATGGTGTCAATTAGTAGATCAAAGAGCACGCATACTGCTGTCATGAGCTACGACCGTTCGGTGCCTGTTATTATGCATTTTACATTTCTCAATCCGTTGTTACAAAGTCTATCTCAATTCAAGTTCGGGGTGGAGAATCTGCCGACTAAAGGCTCTGATGTACCATTCACCCCGCACCTGTTGTTGATTGGCACTAACTTTGGTTATCTCGACACGTCAGTTACAAGCAGCACAGGGCGCACAAATGCTGCTTCAACCAAGTGGTTCGCAGATACACTTCTTCGATGTCAAGCAGTTTCAGGGCTGAAATCGAGCAATATGATTCGCATCACTTTTGGGGTGCTTGCTTCAAGTCGCACAGAAATATTCTCATATGATCAACCCAAAATATTTGCTGTACACGCACAGAATTCTGCCAGAACTGGAGCTCTTCTGGTCACTGTGCGTGGTTCAAACATGGGTCACATTTCATTCACCCCAAGCTTGAGAACGCTGAATACGGCAATGGAGGCGACTCTCTGGATATCAGATACCTCTTCCGCCTCTAGATTGTCAACTGGTGAAATATGGGCCACAAGTCCCCCGCCGTCTGTCGTCCTTACTGCTGGGGAACGAAGTGCCAGCATGACCACTTTTTTCACCTATGACGTTATTGAAATAAGCCAAGCGGGACCTCGCTCCAATGCCCCTGCCACAGGAGCTGTATTTGTTTCGGTCCATGGTACAGGTTTTGGAACCTTTGCACATACGGCCGCACTTCGTGTATCAGCGTCTTCTGCAGAAGCTTCACATTGGCTCAGTGAAACAAGCGCGTATTGTCGTGTGTCTTTGGGCCTGCGACAGTGGAAGACAAGCACTGAGTATCTTGCATACACATTGGGAGGCCGAATTAACTCCAACTCACTTGCGTTCACTTATGACGTCTTGCATTTATCCTCTCGTAGACGGAGAAACGAAATCATCATCGGCGGTTCAGTATTGACAATGGTTGGTCGTGGCTTTGGAACGTTGACTCGATCTCTCTCAGCATTTATTCAATCATCAAATTGCGGAAGATCTGACTGGAAGTCAGAGTCCTCGCTCTTGTGCAGAACAGTGAACGCCTTCCCCCAAGGCTCTGCGAAAATAGGGCTGACGGCAGCCGGTGCATGTGCAACGCTTACTGAAGCCTTTTCCTACGATTCCTCATCTTTATCATCTGTTTTCACCACAAATGTAGTGGCTAGATCTCACATCTTGACTCTTTCTGGTTTCAACTTTGCCTACACCACGCCGCAAAGTCAACACTCCCTGCTTCCAACAATGCACGTACGCTTTGGCGGCTGTGCAGGAGAAGTCACCACTTGGGTTTCTCAAACATCACTAGTAGTCAAAAAAGTTGGCAGGACGGGAAGTCCAGGCAGTATGTCGATGCTGATTACTTCCGGGGGCACGATTGGATCATTTTCTGTTGCCCTCAGTTACGATTCGAGTGCGCCACTATCGGTGCATGGTGTAAACCACCCTTCGACTGGCTCGACTACAATGACAATTTCTGGGTATGGATTTGGTGACCTGTCTTCGAGTTCCTTGGCTGTGCGAATTGGCCCCTCCAGCACTAGTTCTGAAGTTACGGCATGGATTGCAGAAACATCTGTAAAATGCCGGCGAGGTATGGGGCTACGAGCAACCCTTTCAATCATCATAACCCAGTCTAACGTTGCTGCAAGTCTATCAGAAGTTGTTTCATATGATCTGGCATCATTTTTCGTCCAGAAAACATTACAAGGAATCGGACAGATGGAAATTCTCAAGCAAGGTCGCGGATATGTCAATGGAACATTTTCGGGCGTCGGGAGAGATGGGAGCGGCGCGTTCTCTGGTCGATTCTTCGTCAATGAGACGGGAAGCATAGTTTCAACTACTCTCATTAGCGCGTCAATTGGCAATGCAGCAAACCAGCCATTTGTCGGATCGCATGGAGATAGTGACGTCGTGCTGTTGCATTTTGAGAGCACAAACGACTTGCAGGATGGTGGAATAAACCTCATTACCGTCATGAATGGAGGCTCTAATTATATTGATGGCGAAATAATCGCTTTTCCCGAGTCGTCACAGAATGCATCAATGTTCTTGGGCTCGTTCACTACCGTCAACCATACAATCTCTCAGGCACATGTCTTGTCTCCCGGATCGGGCTTCTCTGCAGTACCTTCCGACTTCATAATCGTGTATGCGGGCACTCAAAAAAGACAAAATGGCTCGATATCCCAGATTACAGTCACACATCCTGGTCGCAACTATGCTCCAGGTGATGTGCATTTGCTGGATCCAAGTCTAGGAAGTGACTTTGCAGCAAGCTTTGATACAGATTCTAGTGGTTCAGTTCGCCAAATAAACATTACAAATCATGGATCAGGATTCGCAGGCCCAACCCTGCACATTAAATTCTGTTACAAGGGTACTTCGATTTCTCAGGATGGCACTGTTGCTCGAATGTTGATAGAACATGGAGGTAAACAATACGTTGATGGCGATCTCCGTGGTGTCGGTTTGGATGGACAAATATTCAATGGGACATTTTCTGTTGACGCCAATGGTACGGTTACAAATGTTCACTTGCAACAGCGGGGAGGAAACATCTCAGAATTGGCAACCGTAGTACATTTGTACTTTCCCTCATCCCCTGTTCGACAATCAGCTGCTGTGACAGGAATCACAATCCTTTCGGGGGGCACCAACTATTTGGCTGGAGACGTTCTTCTCACATCTGGTCTTTCCTCTTTTAAAGCCTCAACATCCGCACGATATGGAAATATCAGCGAGTACACAATTGTAAACCACGGAGCGGACTTACCGATGAGCCTTCTTGAGCTCTTTGTAGCGTACCCAGGCACCAATATCTCACAAGGTGGATCAATCACTGCAATTGAACTTGGTACAACTCAGACTGAGGGATGTTCTGACGGGATGACACTGACAGCAGTAGATCCAGATGGTGGACTTGGCAGCGGATTTGTTGCATCTGTATCTACGTCTTCTGGAGCCATTGTTTTGGTGTCTATTCTGAATCATGGAACAGGCTACAACAGCCGTCCTCCATCTCTAGTGAGCTCATCGCCAGGATGCACGTGCAACGGAGCTCCAGGAAGCATTCCAGGAAACATGGATGCCTGTGCCTTGGCAAAGGTCGCGTATGGGGCTGAGTTGACTGCAAGAGTGGCATCAGGCGCTGTCATCACGGTGCAGCCGGTGATACCAGCACAAGCTCTTGCATTGGTACCATCTGGTGGTGTCATTACTAGCTTGCATGGTGTCGCAGGGGGTGGTGAACTTTATGCTAACTTGGCCGACTTCATCAAGCGGAATTCACCAACGACTGGGGCTGTGAGTATGTCTATTCTTGGTCAAGGATTCGGCATGTCAGAGTTATGCAGTAAATATCGTCCCGGACAAACTGCCTGTGAGGCAAGTAAATGGATTTCAGATACTATCATAACATTTCGCGTACCGCGAGGCTCCTCGTACAGAGGTTCCAGAACGTTTGCAGTCACATCACATTCCAATAGACTGGGATCGGCAACGAGTTCCTTCACACATGACAGCCCGTCTGTCTCGTCGATTAGTGCAGCGAACCAGAATACCCCATTGATCTCATTTGTCACATTATCTGGAGCACAATTTTCAGGCATAGATACAAGCGTTGCTGCTTCATTCTCGATGACAAGCTCGGAATCAACACACTGGAGATCCGAAACTTCGATTGAAACCAAACCATCGAGTGTGGGATTTGGTCGATCATTGCAAATTGTAATCTCTGCAGGTTCTACTGCTGGCACCCAAACAGAGATGCTTTCCTTTATGCAGCCGGCGCTGACCGCTTTGTTTCCAATCAACATCCCAATTTTTGACGTTGCAGGCATGGCGTCCTTGACAATCTTTGGCAGTAGTTTTGGAGCGTCATCACACACTAATGCCTTGAGAATCCATGGATCGTCTACCGAAGCTAGTAATTGGCATTCACATACAAGTATTTCGGCTCGACCTCAATCCGAATCAGTCAAGACTCTATTACACTCAATGGTAACAGCAGGCATTATCACAGCTTCACTGTCTGATTTTTTCACATACGATGTACACTGGGTATCTCATGCAGAGATGTCAAATGTAGCCAAAACTGGATCCATCAGTGTTACGCTTCTGGGAAGGAACTTTGGAGCTCATGGAAATTCAGTTTCAATCAGGTCTGGGATGTCCGCGGCAGAAAATAGCAATTGGATATCTGACACTGCGATCGTCAGCCGCACATCGTCCGGCTTGACCACCACGAGACGATTGCACGTAACAGCGTCGAATATCTACCGCACAACAACAGCAATGATCTCGTTCGAACAGAGTGCTGCAAGTTCGATTCAGGGAAAAAACGCAGGTGCAACAGGATCAGCATCCGTGACAGTGCATGGAGCTGGTATGGGGCTGGTATCCTACACTGGGCGTGCACGTGAAGGGCA
>Ga0115006_10000235_pt1 | contig 29247 bp, 32 predicted proteins | sample ArcOceMetagenome_3_FD_88943 | JGI IMG/M metagenome (GOLD analysis project Ga0115006, IMG submission 88943) | Marine eukaryotic phytoplankton communities from Arctic Ocean - Arctic Ocean- Svalbard ARC20M Metagenome | ecosystem: Environmental > Aquatic > Marine > Oceanic | place: Arctic Ocean...
ATTGCGGAGATCGACCGCCACTTGGTGGATCTGGCGGTGACCAATTCACCAGCCTGGTTCGGTAAGCAAATGTCGAAGGAGGTGGTCGAGGTGTTGTATCGCCCCCTGATCAAGCCGTCCAAGCACCCCGAGAAGTATGCGCCAACGCTCAAGGCGAAGATTCGCACGAGTCGGTCGGACGAAAGCAAGCTCGACGTGCACGCGGTGACGTGTGAGAAGGAGCCGTTCGACATGGCAACCATCATCCCCGGTTCGACGATGAAGGCGATCGTGGACATTGCACCCATCTGGTTCGTGAACAAGCAGTTTGGGACCACACTGACCCTCCTAGCGTCGGAGATCCACAGTGTACCCACCCGCCATTGGGACTCATTCTCGTTTCAGAACGAAGACGACGACGAGATGGTGGTGTCCGACACTGAGTGAATGGAATAGAACAGAAAGAATGATTTGGCAGTTTTAGACGATTAACACGGCTGTAATCCGATCGAAGTAGCGGCATTGTGGAGCCAAAATCGATTATGACATACAAATAATATCTATAAGTATATATATATATACTCAATGCCGCCGAGGACACGTTCCGGTAAAACGTCCGAAGAATCAACAAAACTACCCAAATCCACCGTGAATCGCAAATCGCCAAAAAAGACAAAAGTAAATAAGGGGACTGCAAACGGTGCTATAAAAAGGATTGTAAATCAACATGAAAGTATTAAATATTTAATTAAAAAGCAATTGAACCAAAGAGTACTTGGTGAAGCGCGTTTATCCTGGTTAGTGGAAAACAAAGAAGAACTCTATAAACAAGGTGAATCGAATGTGAAAAAGTTTTTCTCTAAGTGGTTGAAGGGAGGAGATACGCTTGCGCAATACTTCCTTCATGCTGAAGGGATGCGTCTATATGAAAAGGTGGAAAATCTGAAGCTCACGGTAGAAAAAGAGACACAACATAAGTATATGCTCGACCATTTAAAATACAAATACAAACACTTGCGGCGTGCTCATGAATTTTGGCAAACATTTGCAAATACACCCCTCGCAAAGAAAAATATTGAAAAGTTTAACCTCTTCAAGACAGCTATTCAATACGGAATAGACTCTTATTTTGACAACCGAACAAAAGTTTATGAACCGGAAGCTGAAGAATAGATTGATGAATATGATGAGTATTATTAAATTGAATCATTACATTTCTATCCTGACGGTCATGGGCATCGACATGACGGCGTTTTTCAACACCACCACGCTGGAAACAATGACTTCGAACATTTTGATTTGAATACCCGCGGATAAAATGTTTATAATGTTTATTTTAATAAAAGGATGTCTACTAATAACGGGTTTCAGTCAAAAATATGGGGTCCTTGCGCTTGGTTATTTCTTCATTGCATCACATTAAACTACACCCCGGAAAAGCATTGTACGAAAGGTTATATTGCGTATTTTAAAAGCCTTCAGCACGTGCTACCGTGCGGTACTTGCCGTTCCAACTACGCGGATATTATCAAGCAAGGAGAGTTCAAACTCACGGACGCCGTGTTTGAAACAAGGAGTTCGTTAGTCCGTTGGTTGTTTCACGTGCACAATTTGATTAATCTGCGCACCGGTAAAACCCTCACCTTCAGCGACGATGCGAAAGGGTTGGATGAAATGAAACGTTTTTACGAACAGTTTCGAGCAAAGTGCGACAAAAAAAAGAAGGAGGTGGGTTGCGTAAAGGCGAAACGCAACGGTCAGCGGTACCGATGCGTATTGATGGTCAAACCAGTGGAATCAAAGGCCAAATCGTTGAAGATATGCAAACGCTGAACGATTTTCGGGAGTCAAACCGCCATGAGTGCTTTGATTGACGATTGACACTCGTAGTTGTTCAGATGAACATGATCTGCGACCAAGTCGTCGATCGAGGTCACATTGTCAATGGACACGGTCGGAAATGGACTCGGGGTCCGCGCGCATTGCTCTGATACCGCGTCATTGTGATTAGAATATACATGTGTGTCGCCAAAGACAACTACGAGCTCTTCGGGGATTAAGTTGGTGAGTTTGGCCACGATGTGCGTCAACAATGCGTAACTCGCAATATTGAACGGCACACCGAGAAACATATCCGCAGAACGCTGATACATCTGGCAGCTGAGGTACTTGTCCTCTCGTACGTAAAACTGAAAACACATGTGACAAGGGGGAAGCGCCATCTCATCCAAATCCATCACATTCCACGCACTAACGATATGCCGTCGACTGTCGGGGTTAGCGATCAATTGCTCAATCACTCGTTTCAACTGATCCACTCCGCCGGATGGTGGAGTGTCTTTATCAACATATGCAGCACCCCAATGACGCCATTGAAACCCATATATGGGACCAAGGTCTCCCGCTTTTCGATCTAAAAACCCCAATTCGTCGAGTTTGTCCTTTGACCCATTAGAGTCCCAGAAATGGACGTTTTTTTCAGCCAGTGTGCAAGCATCAGTAGAGCCACGGATGAACCATAGCAACTCTTCCAGTACCCCGCGGAAGAATACTCGTTTGGTCGTCATTAGAGGAAGACGATCGTTTCGCAGTGAGAACTTCAGACTCTCGCCGAACCGCGACGTTGTTCCGACCTGCGTGCGATCTGTTTTCAAAGTGCCGTTGATCGAGACCCGTTTCAAGAGTTCCAGGTATTTACCCTCTTCGGACATCAGCTCGTATAAGGTGCAAGTCGGCGTTCGAATCAAAATGTTACCTCGATAACGGACCACGTCCCAAATCCGTTCGGGGATATTGTTTGTTAACGAGTGATTCAACAGCAAGTGCGTGTTCTCGACGTCGAACAGCAGGTCAAACATATTTACAGTCGTCACCACCCGCGTGGAGTCAAATGCAAACTCACAACACTTCAAAATATCGTCTTTTGGGTCTGTGTGGACCTCTTCGTGCAAGAGCAAAACCATTCAATACATTAGACACCGTGGTGATACTTAATTGTTTTTTTTATATGGTGTTTACAATATAAATAATGGAAAACACCTTTGCCTCTATGTTCATGGGGCCCAGTCATAGTATACGAGAAACCCTTTTGGTGATTGCCACTCTCATAGGGTTTTTCAGTCACATGCGTGGTAAGAGTACGAACGCGTCCTTTATTGCGTTTTATTTCATAGTGATCGTGTGCATCCCTGCGTTGCTTATCTCTTTCAAAACTTGGTAAACTAAATGTCCAAGAGGGATTTCCCAACAGCTCTTCATCGCGGTTAGTATAAGCATCTACTCGGTTTGGAAGCAGATACGGTAGAATGAATAGATGAACTCCTACATTTTGTTGCTTAAGTTTCAGTAAATCCTGGTAACTTGCGTGCGCTTGGGTCTATTTCCGTCGTCCACTTTGGGCGCCAAATGGACCGATGCGAACGTACGTTTTTATAGCGTTCGTTGTACACGATTCGATACCAAAGCTCTTCGTCAGACATCGGCGAGTTGCTGCTAAACGCGAGTGACGGTAGTTTAAGGGTCGAGACATGCCGTTTAATTTCTTGGATCCATTGCGATCCCACCGCGTCGCTCATTCCATTTTTTTGTCGATAAACAATCTCGGAGGGTAGGAACTCTTCGAATGCCTTTCTGAGCACATACTTCTCCATCCGCGCGGATCTGGGAGCCTTGTCGTTGGGGTCCATGTGGATGACATAGTCAGTTAGATCTCCGTCGAGAAAGGGAACCCGTAGCTCCAAACCATGGGCCGCCGCGCAACGATCTGCTCGCAATCCGTCGTATTGATGAACGTTATTCAGTAGTCGGATCGTTTCATCTTGAAACGTGTCGATCGACGGCGCTCCGCGTAGATAGAGGTATCCTCCAAACAACTCATCTGCGCCTTCGCCAGAGAGGAGCACCTTGTGATGACCCCGTTTCGCAATCTCTTTGCAAAGTAAGAACATGGGAACCGATGCACGAATCGTGGTACAATCATATGATTCCAAATAGCCAATCACCTCGGGTATGGCGGCGATGGCTTCGGCAGCGTCGAACTGAACTTCGATATGCTTTGTATTCAGATGCGCAGCCACCTTGCGCGCCGCGATTAAATCACTGGAGTCACTGTCTTTCATCCCAATAGAATATGTCGTTATTTGACCCTTGGTCATCTGCGCAGCGATCGCCGCAATCACAGAGGAGTCGAGGCCTCCGGATAGGAAATATCCAATCGGCTGCTCGCTCATAAGTCGCTTATGGACCGCATTAACCAATAGCGAACGCACGCCCTGAACACCATCCACCGGTTGTGTCACGTTACATTGTACGGTAAAGCGATGTTTTTCGACCGTCATAATATCATCCTTTATGATCCAAACTTCTCCTGGCGGGAACTGCTCGATCGCATCTGCACCAACACACGAAAGCCCTTTGGCTTCTGATGCAAACCCGACAATCCGCTTGTCGCGCAGACCATAGTACAACGGACGCACCCCGTACTGATCGCGCGACACAATCCAGTGAGACGCGTTTCTGTAGACGTAGGCGTATTCTCCGTCGATTAAACCGCAGGCGCTCAGTATGGCGTCCTTGTCCTCGACGGTGTTCAGCATTTCAAACACCACCTCACAGTCCGAATGGGTTCTAGGTCGAACGTCATAGAGCGCACATAGACTTTCGTGGTTATAAATCTCCCCGTTGCACACGAACATGCCCCGCTCGTTCTTGAATGGCTGATGACCGTCGGCAATACCGTTGATCGCGAGACGGTCAAATACCCACCTCCACTCGTCGAAATCCATCTCGACATGCTCATCTGGGCCACGATGAGCTAACTGGCGATTTTCTTGTGAAGCATATTTTTTTAAAAGTACTGATAAACCACACATTTCAACTACTCACCATTCTTATTTTTAAATTACTACAATCATTTCTTCAAACACTTGTAAACTGTGTGCGACAACGATAGACTTGACTTGGAAATAATTCCATACTCAAATGCATTTCCAAACTGGATGCAATACGCACACTTGTCAACCAGTCCGGTGGTCGGGGCGTGATTGTGAACCAAAAATCGTCGCGTCGACAATACTGTCTTCAAGTCTTGCTCAAAATCGCGCAAACAGTCAAACCCCATGTTTAAATTCGACACGAGCCTCTTTGTTGCGGAACCCATGGATGCTCTGAACTCTCGTCTACTCTAGGTCTTCACGTTCTTTAAGTGATTCTTGGTGATGGTGTTTTATATAACACATTTGTGTTTCATCGTGTGATGTTATTCATTGACAAATTTATTAACATTCATTAACATCATAGAACAAGTCAGTTCCCTCATCAACGCAAGTTAAAAAAACATGTATACAATAACCAATGGACTCGCATCAGAAAGACAACTTAATTGACGCATTGTTATTTAGCGCCGTGTTTTACATTTTGTCCAGCAACGAAGTGCTTGCAATCATGGCAAAACATGGTCCAATTCAGAACGCTCACGTCACAAACACGTTTTTATTCGGGTTCAGCTACCTGTTGGTGCAGCGTCTCACCAATCGGCTGTGAACGTTTAAGTTTCGTATTATTTTTGTAAATTAACAAAAAAAAAGCATTCATGCATTTGGTCTTCTCGTCGACAGATGTGAATCAGCTCGTGAATCTATCGGAGCGAATGACCAAGTACATCGGCAAACGTAATTCATGCCGTTCGATTCAGGGTTTTAAGCGCGCATTCATTCAGCACCTCAATCGGCAATATCGCAAAGTACCGGACAATATCGGAACCTTGCAAATGGCGCGCAACTCGTATTGCAGTCTCTGCAAAGAAAAGAAAACGTCCACACAGTCGATTCGCACCCTTCGTTGTGGACACGTGTTTCACAAACGATGCATCGACAACTGGCTCATAGACAACACCTACCGATGCTACATGTGCAACAAATGTCAATTAACATAGTTTGGCGTATTAAGATTCATGAAATCCGTGTCGCGACTGCGCAAAACTGAGTTGACCCAATTGGCGGATGACATGCAGTTGAAAGTGAACGCGTCATCGAAACGGTCTGAAATCTTAAACTGCATCCGCAAGGTTCCATATTTTAAGCGCCACTTGCGATCCTACAACCCTCGTGACCCTTGTACATTAGTTCCACTTCATGAAATTCCGGTAGAACATTACATCGAGTGGAACCAAAATAAATTGGTGTTTGGCGCAGACATACGGTCTATTCGACGGTTGTTCGATTATCAGTTGTTCACGCTACCCTTTGCGTTGGATCTCGTGGAAGGTGAGTCCACAGACATGCGGACTTGCGGAGAGCTGACGGAGGCAATCAAGACCGTTCAGCCAGATTTGAGCGACTGTAGTCACGAGCCGTCCATCGCGTGTCGGTTCTTGTTCGGAATCGAAAAGCTATGTGGTGGAAACTTTGGTTATATCAACGGCAATATCTCCAAACAAATCATCAACAACCCTGACACGAATGATGTTCATTTCTCCATTTTAAACTCGATTTACAACGTGGCGGCTCAGCTGGAAGAAGAATGTCAGTATGTGATGTACCTGCTCATCGATGTGTGCTATTATCCGTTGATGTGGTCGATCCCAACTCACAAGGACAATCTACTCGAGACGATACTGGAGTGTATGACGTTCTTCGTCAGTATTGTCGGTGAACGTGGGCACAATGTCATCTTCACGATATTTAACGACATTTAAAAAATTGTATTGCTATGATGGTAGAGGACAACCGAATGTCTAGGATCAACGATTTGATCCTGTTTTTGGCCAAACACAAAACCAAAAAGGATGAAAAACCCACGCACACCGGCATGTACGTACCATGTGTGGGTTCGTGGAATTTGGCAACTTCTGAGGCCACCGACACCTTTTGGACTATATACACGGATATCTACATCGAATTCAAGAATTCGCGGTTGGGTCTAGGAATCACTGAAACACAGACCGAAGCGTGCCCCCTCTTGATCGATATCGATATCAAAACCTCGATAGCAAATGGACGTATCCGCGTATATACATTTCAGGACGTGCAGCGAATCATCGACACGTACCGCACGATTGCAAAGAAGTATGTTCACGTAGAAAACGACGACGCGCATGTGTTTGAAAAACCCAGTCCAAGAATGAAAACGGACCACGTGAAGGATGGATTCCACGTGATGTTTTTGGACATCGTCGTCAGTAAGTCAGTTCACCGACGAATCCATCAAGACGCAAAAGCTCACTTCAGTCGTTCGAACGAGCTCCGACACCTGTATGGGCTTCAGTCTGTTCAAGCGTTGATCGACGACGCGGTGGTTTCCAATAATTGGATGGTGTATGGCTCTATAAAAAAAGACGACACACATCCCTACACGTGTACATATGTCGCAAAACACGACACACTTGAGCCCGCCCCGTACGTCGACGGACCTCGCACGTTCAGCGTGCGGGATCGAACAACTCCGAATAAAACGACACCCCTTTGCGACACGATTAATGTTGATACCGAGGAGGAGAAAGGGTCACGTGTCGAGCAGTTGTTGAATATGCTCCAACAAGACCGGTGTGACGACGAGCCGTCTTGGATTCGAGTGGGGATGTGTCTGCATAGTGTAAAAGAAGACGACCATATGGAGGTTTGGCGCGATTGGAGTCGAAAGTCGGCAAAATATCAAGAAGGTGAATGCGAAAAACAGTGGAGACGGTTCAACAATGACAAAGGCTTTTCCATCCACAGCCTGAGTTACTGGGCGCGCCTGGACAATCCAGATAAATACGAAGCGATGGTACGCAGCGAGTCGTTAAAAACAATGTCCTTTCAAATCAATTGTGGCGCACACTACGACGTGGCGATCATGCTACATCTCCGCTACGCGGATATCTACCGTTGCGTGAACCCCAAGCGCGCGAACGACTGGTATTATTTTTCGAACCATCGCTGGCACGAGATGCCCGCAGCATTTGTGCTGATGAATCGCATGTCCAATGATCTCGGGAAGGAGTTTGTGAGTCAAGGGAATAACTTTAAAAAACTGATGCTAAATCAGGACCCAGCCGTCGTGAAGGAAAATCAACAAAAATACGACAAGTGCATGAAATTGGCGTTTCAGGTAAAGGACAATAATTTCAAGTCGGGTGTGTTGAAGGAATGCACGCGGTTGTTTTACGATCCCGACTTCGAGAACAATCTGGACAGTAACGTGAATCTCATTGGCTTCGACAACGGTGTGTACGACATCGAAGGTCTCTGTTTTCGAGACGGCACACCGGACGACTACGTGTCCAAAACAACCTACATGAATTACGAGGAATATAACGAACATCACCCGATCGTCAAAGAGATTTATTCCTTTTTCGAGAAGGTGCATCCCGACGCAATCACACGCGAGTACGTGCTGACTATTTTTGCGACTTTCCTGGGTGGCTCGTGTGAAGAGCAGACGTTTCAAATCTGGACCGGCGCTGGTTCAAACGGCAAATCGACAGTCGTCGACTTGTTCGAGGAGACGTTCGGGGACGACTACACCGGGAAGTTTTCAACGACGCTTTTGACCAGGGACCGGGCAAATTCTAACGCTTGTACCCCCGAGCTGCAAGATGTCATGAAGAAGAGGTTCGCCAGCATGCAAGAGCCGAATGACAATGATGTCATTTACACGGGGGCGATGAAGGAGTACACGGGAGGCGACAAAATTTACTCTCGGGGATTGTATTCCAAACCAACCCCCTTCAAACCGCAGTTCAAGCTGGTGATGTTGTGCAATAAAATGCCAACCATCAAAGGATGGGACTATGGAACGTGGCGGCGGATCAGAGTCGTTAAATATCCCTCGAGTTTCGTGGACAACCCTTCCGAGGACCCGTCTGCGCTCGAGTTCCACAAAGATAGAAAGTTGACCGCAAAATTCAAATACTGGCGGCAACCGTTTATGTGGATTTTACTTCAGCGACTGAAGCACTACAGCCGACACGGGCTGGTGGAACCCCAGTCGGTTTTGAATGCATCCAAAGAATACAAAAAGAAGTCCGACGCGTACTGCTCTTTCCTTGACGAAAACTTTGTCTTCTCTGCGGATTCGGAACAAATATCCTGTCAGGAGATGTATGAGAGTTTCAAGGTGTGGTGGAGGAGCGTACTGAACTCAACTCCTCCCACAAAGCAAGACCTGATGGATTATTTGCAATCAAACACCAAGATCAAAAAAGTGAACAACAAGTTCTTCACGGGTATTGTATACAAGAATGTGGAAGCAATGGAAATTTAAAAGAATTGTTTGTTCATCTCCATCGAGTTGTCCTTTGTGGCCATTTGTGCTCTGGGAATCGGCACGGGGAGAGAGCTGGCGTCCTTGATATACTTCGTGTACGAAATAATTCCCTTCTTGATGTTGTTGGTCGCCGACCGAACCACCTTCTGGTTCATGGAAGATATCCGTTCTTGAAGGGAGCGGTGGAATACGTCTTCGTCGCCCGAACTCATGTGAAATTCGCCATCGGTATTCATGACATTTCTCATCAGTGTTAACAATTGCGCTTCGTCTTGGTGCGAAATAGTTATCTTGGTTTCAATTTTAACGCGACTTACGAGATCGTTTTGGATGTTTAACACGTTTTCGCTTGAAAAAAAGACACGCGACAATGCAGTCTCGATCGTCTTGTTGATTTTGGAGTGAAGGTCCATTGTTATAGTACTTACACATTTATTTTACATACATTCGAACGTGCGTGTGATTTGTGTAGCTCGTGTGAACGAGGTCGTCCAATCGAACCCAAGGTACGTGATGCGGGAGTTTGGACCGACACGCAGGTCATAATGGTTGGCGTTCGAAGTGGATAAAAAGTGTGTCGCGGTGGGTCCGTTGAGTTTGATCGTGCTGTTTCGCCTGACCCGGTAGCACCGGTCGTCTCGCTTGACGACAAAGGCCAGTCGTTGACCGTGGGTGGTTTCAAATACGATTTCCCAAGGTGAATCGATTTCACAAGCCACATGAACCGTCACATAGTCCGCATCCACAAGCGTGCGGAAGCGATGCGTATCGAACGTGGTCCGAGCACCCGTGGCCACGCTGGTCACGTGGCAGGCGGTTCTGTAAGGAGTGTCGGGACGCAACGCGTTAAACTCGACGCACTGTTTCAAATCGACGTGCTTCGAATCAAAACTTTGATTCTCGGGTCCGACACATTCCAGATGAAACGAGTACTCGAACGGAAAGCCTGTTTTGAAGTCTTCGTAGCCAACCAGTTGGATGGACGCGTTGCTCTGATGCGCAGTGATCGTTCGAAGATCAGGCGCTCCGTCGGGTTCGGACAGATCAAACTCAAAGTCGCAAGTCACGGGGGTTTGGAAACGTAACGTTTCCCCGTTTCCCGTTAAGCTCGCATACATGGACGCAGCGGTACTCTTTTCGATGCGTATGTTGTCCACCGTCAGCTCGAATCGTCCTTTGGCTCGGACGAACAGCCCGGTCCGTTCGAACTCAACATCATTCCATGACACGAGCACAGTGTCATCTTCGGTTCGTAGCTCGATATCAAGACACGCGAGGTCCTCCATGTTTGTGACGAACCGCGCATGTTCGAATACGCTTCCGAACGACACGAGACCATGCGACGATTGAGTGACGACGAAGCTGTTCACGAAACATTTCTTTGTGGCCTCGCTGACGTACGCAAACGACGTCTGATTCATCGTGTCACATACTTGGATTCGAACATCGTAAATCGTGTCCGAGGTGAGCTTATCGAACGTGTGATTGAAGGTCGATTGAGTGACGACCGTTTCGAGTATGACGTCGTTTCGAACAAGTTCGATTGTGCACCGGACAGCCTGAGAGTATACCGTCTTGCATCGTACTTGAACCGTGTGTAATGTGGTCTCACAGTGTACATGGCACTCCTCTACGTGCGTCAAAGCCAGTACGTTCTGTGACGGGCTAAACCGCTCGCCTTGCACCGTCAATACGGGAAACGAGAAGTCTTTGTGTTTCAAGCTCTCCAACGGATGGCTCTCCAATGCATACGTGAACAGGCCCCGTTTTTCCCGTAGAAGAATGGCCCGCGTTACGCGCTGCTGTGTCTGTTGCAACTCCAAACCCACCTCTCGTTCGTGAAAGTCGGGATCGTTGGTGGTAACATTGTAGCGCATCAACGAACCGTTCGTCACGACAGTGGCCGAAGTTAGCTCAACCTCTAAGAACCTGGTCATTGTGGACGCGGTCGACAACGGAATATTTTTTTTCATTTCCGCATCGCGTGCATACACGTCGTAGTAGAGGTTGTACGTCGTGTCAGGCCGCAAGTCGCGCAAAACACACGTGCAAGAACGTTGCGTAATGGAAAATGATCGTTTGAAGTCGCCAAGGTCGTGGAACACGATTGTGAATCCATCTATCGGTAACAGGTCGGACAACCGACACGCGAATGCTATCGTGGTCGCAGAGCGCTGAGACACGCACACCGAATGATGCTCCCACGACGTCACAGGCTGGTCGCGATCTTTCAATACCCACACGGGTCGACCCTTATACCATCCGGTTTTTTCGTCCGATTCCAAAACGTCGGTTTTGATGGTCGAATATGGTTTGTTTACCAGTTGTAGGATGCCCATATACAATATATGTCAAAATTATCACTTAAAGGTTGTTGCGCAACAACCTATTATGGATGCGTTTCTTAGAGCCCACAAGACCGCACATCCCAGTGAAGCCACGCATCTCAGCTTAACTGGTGGAAAATATTCGATCCGATCTCTCGCTGATGTCCACGCGTTCCGGAAGTTGTACATACGCGAACCGAATCGACACTGTTTGGTCGAACGGGTGTGCTATCCAAGTGTTCTCTACATGGATCTGGACCACTGCTCGCTTGACGCGACCAAGCTCGCGAACACGCTAAGATCATCTTTTGACAACGTATACATATACACCAACCGAGAGGGTGGGTATCATATCGTTCTTCGAGCCATGATTGCCACTTCTCCGACGGACGCTGTACGGCTGTGTGAGAACGTGTGTCGAACGTGTCCTTTGATATCCCCGTTCGTGGACGTATCGGTATATTTCAGCGGACTTCGGATGATTGGCTCCAAAAAGTCATCGCACGTCGCGCGCGTGTATTATCCGATTCGGACGAATCGCACAATCACTGTTTTGGATTTGGAGCAAAGTTCGATTCATCATCAAATTCAAACGAGCAGGCCTTGGGTGGGAAAACGAGCACCCGACCCACGAACCCGTACTCCAGTCGTCACGGGAGAAGTTCGTTTGAACTTCCATCATCTTCACGAGCAATACACAGACATTAAGGTGCAAGATGTAAAGTACACGCGACCTTTCGTGTCAATCATCTCAGACTCGACATTCTGTCCGAATGTCAATCGACTACATCGTAGTAAGAAAGCGTACTTTGTGATCAATATGATTACCAAAACGATGGTGCACAAGTGTTTGTGCAAATGTGAAACCACCGGATGCAAAGATTATCGGAGCCGTGTCATAGACGTGCCACCGCGGGCCTACAGTACGATTCACGCGCTTGTGTCGTAGAAAAGTTTCTTTTGAAGTGATATACAATGCAATCTATCCTTTCAAAAGAAATATCAATTAAAGTGTACGACCTAATCTTCGTTCACGCAATGTTTTATTTGATTTATAAAATCATTGACACTATGGGTGGACTCGAGGGAGTCGTAAAGACATTCGCATCGTTAAAACTCTTTTAAAATGAACGTTGGTTGCATTCGTAATGAACGCCTTGTATCATGAACTATTTAGGGTGATTGCACGGTATCGGACGTACCCGAACGTGGAGATTGAGGCTCGTTTGGGGTGGAAAAAGGGATCGTATTTTGACACCAACATCCAAATAGAATTCTTCGAGGTGTTGAAGAATAAATTAAAAAACGCATCGGCGATGATCGAGCGTCAAGAGGCGACAGATGTGTATGTCGTAGATCAGTGTCGAATCATCACTGCGGCGAATCAGTATAAAATTAAAGAGGCGCACAAAAAAATCAAACTCTACGAAGTGGACTTGGGTCTCGAGGGCAGCCCATACGATGTTCGTGTGTCGGTTTGTCAAGAACGACCGATAGAAAACCCTCCGATCTCGGGGTTGTCCAAGAACAACATCATTCGGTCTCGTCAACGACATCAGTTTCTGTACAAAATGTTCAACTACGATCTTACCAAAGTGCTTGTACATGCTACAGACAGTCATGTTTACGAGTTTGAACTAGAACTCAACCTCCATAATGTGTCGCGTAAAAAACATGGCTCACATTACCTGGCGCATTCCATGGCGATGAAGATAGAGGACATCGTGCGGTTCTGTGTGGACGACTGTGAAAATATTCACTTAAAGGATGTGACATATGTATAGTACAACAGAGTCAATCACAACACTTAATCAAATACACAATCGAAACAAACTTTCACCTAAAGACCACTTCTCAGTACAGTACAACACTCACGATGAACTCTCAGGCTCCGATGATGTACACCAAGTTCGAGCCTAGCCAGATTGTGCCCCAGACGGCGACAAAGAACAAGCTGGGTGGACAATCGATCCCGCTACGGTACAAGGGTGAATCCTCGTACATGATCCAGTCGCCGGTGGTGTCGGTACCATTTGGTATTTCGGAGTACACTCCGGACGCGGGACCTACCAAGTATAGTATCGAGCTGTCGTTCAAGGGTCACGACGAAAATCCACGGATCCAACAGTTTATGGATATGATTGCGGAGATCGACCGCCACTTGGTGGATCTGGCGGTGACCAATTCACCAGCCTGGTTCGGTAAGCAAATGTCGAAGGAGGTGGTCGAGGAGCTTTACCGCCCCCTGATCAAGCCGTCCAAGCACCCCGAGAAGTATGCGCCGACGCTCAAAGCGAAGATTCGCACGAGTCGGTCGGACGAAAGCAAGCTCGACGTGCACGCGGTGACGTGCGAGAAGGAGCCGTTCGACATGGCAACCATCATCCCCGGTTCGACGATGAAGGCGATCGTGGACATTGCACCCATCTGGTTCGTGAACAAGCAGTTTGGGACCACGCTGACACTCCTAGCGTCGGAGATCCACAGTGTACCCACCCGCCATTGGGACTCGTTCTCGTTTCAGAACGAAGACGACGACGAGATGGTGGTGTCCGACACTGAGTGAATAGAAAAATAGTTAGATATGTAAACACGATGTTGGTAAAATTTAAAAAGGCAATAGACAAGTCAACCGAATATTTCGACGAACCTTCGGAAAAGGTTACCTATTTCATTTTGGTTATTGTATTGTCGTGGTTCACCCATTACATGATGTACACCGCGTGTCCAGATTTGTTTAAAATTAATGAAGATATACTTGATAAAAAAACCGCTGGGTTTACAGACTTTGGCTGGTTCTCAACATTCGCGTCGTTTGGATTTTATTTTGGCGAGATTATCCCCAAAAGTAATGCGATCCGATTTCTCGTGCTAATACAAATTGTCGCCGTGTGGTATATTATGCTCAGTTGATATAAAGATGAGTCTTGAATGCGCAGCTTGTTCGAACCCAATCGTTGGTCATCAATACATGTGTATGGATATTGCGTATTGTTCTGTACCGTGTAGACAACCCACGTTGACAATCCAAGAACCACATTTTTTGAACCTGCTATTATTGAACTGCTGCAAATTCGTTCGTAAATACAAAACTTAAGTATATCCGTGCTTTTAAGACGAAAGCGAGCTATGAACTTCGTGTTGAATCCCACGCAACTATTTGATTTCTCTACGTCGCACATGAAGTCGAAAAGCAGGAAAACCGATCCGGGCGGACCCCAGTCGCCTGAATCGAAATTACCCACGTTCGGGGAGTACTGCATCAAGGCCAAAACAACACTCCAGTCCGAACACGACGAGCGGTTATCATTTGAGGGGTATTTTACTGACCTCTCGGTGGGCGATCGTGTCGAGGCAAAATGCCAACAGTATCAAAAGGACGGTCGTAAGTGTGAACCGACATCTCTCTGTTTCCTGGGCCCCATGCCAGAGTGTCATCGAATAGAAATGAAAAACGATTCCGGTAAGGTCATCAAAGAATGGTACCTAATGTGACACGCTTCACCGAGGTTTAAAGGGTAGAGGTATCAAACGTGTATGTCTGGCTTACGCAAACATTTCGATCGTTGGGCGCGTCGTCGTTCGATACGGTATACACATATCTATCAGCGCACCGTTTTTGGGATATACATTACCAAATATATCAACAAATACATCAAACTACTCACCCCCGACGCCTTGGGGTGTCCAGAGCTGTTCGAGTACGTTTCGAACAACGAAGACGCGCGTACAATGTGTACGGTAATACGTAAAAAACGATGGCAAGTGATCAATACGCTTCTATCCGGATACTGCTCAAGTCGTCCCCCGGAAAGTACGCATCAGAACCACTATTCACAGTACGATGTGGTCAGGAAGCAAGTCGACGACATAATGCTTACCCGAATGAAGCAGGTTATGGAGGACAATGGTCTCTTTACCCAAGAGTTCACGCTCAACGTTTGTGAGGTCGCCGCTGCGCTGAGACAAAGCTTCGTACATAGCGAAACCACCGCCAAAGCGAAAGTGGCTGAACATTGGGTGGAACGCATGCCACCTTTGATTCTATTCTCACTCGTGTCTCTTGTTCTCAAAATGAGTAACATCGGGTACGCGATGTCCAAATGGGGGTTCGACGTGTGGGACTTCGTGGACCTATTCACACACGTCTACATGTGTTTGGTTGCGGTGTATTTGGTCTTCTTGAGGGTTCCCCAATCGATATACGCAGACGCGAAAAAATCGTCAAGCAATGTGTACATCGATTGTAAAACCAGTTTACACCTTCATTTTTTGAGAAAAGCGGGCACATACGACACGTTCATGAAGACAACAGTAGAATCCCTTCAAATGTAATCCATACTTTTCATGGTTCGCATGTCTACCGCGTGTTTTTTTTCATCATCCGCGATCTGCACAAACACTTCGTACATGTTTCGTGCCCGAGGCATGTACTGAATCGCAGAGTATGTCGGGCGCATTGTTTGCAACTTGTATTTGTTCTGTTCCGCAAATTCGCTGTACGTGTCGTACGCGTGCATTTCTAAAAGCTCGCTCGAAATATACGCCACCTTTGGCGAAACCGCAAACAAAAACAATAAAATCATATAATACGCGATCGCGACATGCCGTGTCAGCGCCCGATTCCACCAGAATCGGTCGCCGTACAGCGACTCCATTATAGACAGGTGGTGGGTTTCGTTGGCCTCTTGTTCGACGTGCTGGCGTTTGACATCACTATCCACGTACCACCAACCCAATGTCTCGTAGAGATGAAGGAGCGCCACGTACGAGAAGTATGGCATTCTCGCGACGTTTTCGAGAAACCAAAAACGATCTATGGGTTTGTCCCTATACACCACATCCAAAAGATAGCATGTCACGTCGTAACCAACACGCATCAGACGTGGGCATTGAATTGCCTCGCGCGTACGTTCACGATGCATGATCATCGCGTCGTCCAAGGTGAAATTCGACAAAATATCGTTGAGCTCGCGTCGGTAGGAAGACATTGGACTCATCTCCAGCAACAACTCCTCCTTCAGCTTCCCCCATCCGATCGAGACGATTGAGCCTGGAATTCGGTTTCGTTTTTTGTAACGCTTGACTGAAAGTTTGTCAAACTGGTCGTACCTTCGTTTCGGACTGGACAGCCCAAACACCCTAGATTTAACCACGCGTGTATTCATTGCTATTCTTACACGGTAAATGGTTAAATTGGTTCTGCTTGAGTTTCCACTCTCACGATTATAGATGTTTTTGGTCGGTATGATATGCATATTCGTCGGTCGTTTAAAATTTGACAAGAGTTTAAAACGTTAACCCTTATTATATTCTGAATAATCGTTCCACCAAAACTCATATTCGATGCATCTGCTGCGAAGCCGTCCTCTTGATGTTTGAACTGCGGTTTCGCTTTTATTCGACCGTGGGCGCCACAGTCGTCGTGGGCGCCATAGTCGTCGTGGGCGCCATAGTCGTCGTGGGCGCCATAGTCGTCGTGGGATCCTTATCAGATTTGAACAAATCAAACAGGAACGCAGCCTCTTTGCGTTTGTTCATGGAACAGAGGAGGGACATGCTGACTGCGACAAGTACCATTGAGACGAAAACGAGCACGTAGGTTAGCTTGTTTTGATTCGTTTTCAGCTTTAGAGATTTTGAGGACGACGTCATGTGTTTACTAGTACAATAGAAATTAGTCGGTGGTTATTTCAGTTGTGATGAGCGAAAAACGCCAAAACACCAAAGATGAGGTCTAAAACCAGTGGTATCGCTGCGTGAGGGCTATTCAAAAGCACGTTCAGGATAAACCACGCATAAAACAAGCCATGAACGATTCTAAACTCTTTCCACCATATTGGTTTCCCAAACGTCTCGACACCGACCTCTCTGGTGTTGGTGATGTAGAGATAAAAGAAACCAATCATCGGAAGTGTAAGTAAGGCTGCCAGCTCGCGTTTAAACCGTGTGGTGGCTACGTAAATGAGCAAGGCACGGGTGGGCACACATCCCATCAGAAATAACATCATTCGTTTTTGAACGTCGGTCAATCCCATTTACATTCTATTCCAAAAAAAACAATTTAAACGTTGGCATATTATACCATTACAATGCCCTACTTGTATAATATCACACCAAACTCTAGCTACGTAACCGTACTGGAAGTGTCTGCGATCAAACGCGAGACACTACACGATGCCACCGTGTACCAAATCGACCTTTCCAGTCCTACAAACGACGCCATAGTACCAGGCTTTCGTGAGGCAGACCGTTTGGTCGGGGATCAGCAATTTATCGATGATCTAGCGGCACTTTGTCCGATGCGCCTATAGCCAATACTATTTAAAAATAATGGGCAAATCTTTTTTCCCACAAAGGATTTGGCTTATGGCCAAATAGTGGCCAACTATTTAGGTCAACACAAGGAATTTGGGACAGGGCATCCTGTATATCAAGAAGAACCTTGTCTACGTCCGCCTCCGCGTTGACGACGGTCACGCTACTGACGGGGGAGTTGTTGTACAGCCCGTCGTACTCTTTATGAATCTTTCTCAGATAGTCGAGGGATATGCCCGATTTTTCGGTGCTCCTGTTTCTGCGGCTGACTCGTTCGAAACACGTCTCCGGTGATGACCGCAAATAGATAACATAGTCCGGTTTCCACACGTTTTTTTCATTCAATAACACCGAGTACTCGTCGTCTGTCAGCTGATTGTCCGCGTGAAGAACTTTGGCAAACACATTCAAGCTTTCGAAGGGGCTTCGTTCAATTACCGTCGCGTCGGCTGCGTCAAGAGTAATATCTCCACCCGAGTCCTCCCACATATCGTTGTAGGATTTTAGAATTTGGAGTTGAAGCGGCAGCGCGTACTTGGACGGGTCGGAGTAAAACGCGTCCAAATAAGGCTTCCATTCGTCAACCGGCTCCTCGATAAACTTCATGGTTGACTGGAGTGGTTGAATGTGTTCAGAACCCTCCCGAGTCCACCGTGACCTCAAATTGGTCATCACGGTTGACTTTCCACACCCGATGTTTCCGGAGATAGATATAATCGTCGACATTGTCGTTTCATTATACTGTCGGCGGATCCTTAAAGTGGAAAAAAAACAAAATTGTGTTTCAAAAGAAACGATGACTTGGGAAGCGGAGCAAGAAAACCTGTTGAAAGACTGGGCCGAAAAGGCGAGGTACTACGCTTGGATGCATTACGAATCGCATCAGTACTTCAACACGCTCACGAACAGACTCACCATTCCATTGATAGTCATCTCGACCGTCACCAGCTCGGCGAACTTCACAATGGTCGGCTATGAACCTACTGGAAAAAGCATGGTGTCTGTTGGCTTTCCGTTGGCTATGGGCCTTCTCGGCATGGTGACGGCGGTGCTCTCAGCTAGTTTGAAAACGTTCAAGACGACTGAAATGGCGACCGAACATTTTGCGATGTACAAACATTTCAACTCGTTGTTCAGAAACATCACCATGGACCTCAGTCTTCCCTCTGCGCAACGAAAGCCTCCCCAGGAACTGTGCAACGTGTACCGCTACGACTTTGACCGTCTCATCAACGAATCGCCAACCATTCCGAACACCATCGTTTCAAAGTTCAACAATCAATTTCCATTCGTAAAAAACAAACCCGAAATCACGAACGACTTTGGAAAGGTTGTCATCCACGGACGCAATAAGATGCTAGCGTGTTCTGAAGCCACTTTTCGTAAAATCAGGCAGTTCTACAAGTATCGATACTACGTCCTCAGTAAAGACGCCAACACCGGAAGGAAGCCGTATCGCGCTCCGTTGCCTCCCGTCAGCCTCTATAACAGGTCAATAATCAACGTTATTTAGCCAATCGCCCAACGCGTCGACAGTACAGTCACAAAATAACACACGCGGTTGAAATCACACGTCATATTTTTGTATAGTATGGAACACATATTGAACACTGTTTGGGTCGGTGATGTCTTTATAAGCGACGTAGTAGTAATATGGTTTTGAATGTTTAGTTCCCACTGTCCGCTCTATCGGCAGGTGGTCCCCTCCGCCCCCTCCACGACTCGCGCGCACCCTCGCCCGTGACTGTCTGATCGAAGGTCAAAAAAAATGTGTTGTGACCTCAATGAAGGTTTTGACTCATCTGGTTCTACTGATTCACATACTTTTCCTGACCGTGTGTATGTGGGGAGCCCCCTTCATCATATTCTTGCTCAACGACAAATGCCAGATGACCAAACTGATGATTGGTTGGATGTTGCTCATGTTGGGGCAATTCGGTCATTGGAAGTTGTTGAAGCATGAGTGTATATTGTCCCTTATTGAAAAAAGGTCGGAAGACCCGTCGTACGTTATGGGGTCCGACCCAGGCAAGTCGTATGTTTGGAAAACGATGAACAAATTGCTGTGTCTGGATCTTTCTGAAAATGAATGGAAAACCTTTCATTACGAATTCACGAAAATGAACGTTCTATTGGGGATCGGGTTCGTCACAATGGGTAACAAATGCGCAGCCAAACACAAATTGCTAAAAGCGGTGGCGTTCATCATCGCCGCGAATTCCACGAACCGTTTTCTGGAAAGCCAGCGAAATGCAATTCCGAAATAGTAGTTTAAAAGACTGAATGGTGTATGTCGGTAATGAACATCCGTATTTGCCATCATGAAACACAAGGGCTGGCGAACGACGCGACGATATTGAAACGTGCCGTCATGAACAGGTACCCAACTGCGTCTATTGAGGTAGTTCATTATCCTGAGCAAAGCCTATATTCGGCGTCTGGTGACTTGAGACCACAAACGGACGTACAGTTATTCCTGGAGCATATTCACCCTTCATACATGAGCTCTTCATCGAACAACATCCTCGTCCCAAATCCAGAATGGATGAACCAAATGGACGAGAAGTACGCAGAGTCACTCTGCGTATCGAAGATCGTGGCCAAAACCAAGTCGGGATACACCGCCTTGCGAGCCAAATTTGGAACGAAGGTTTGTTTTTGGGGTTGGACATCCATTGATCGGCTCGACGAAACTGTGTGGAAGACGTATGACGAATGTATCCATGTCAAAGGATGTTCTCCATACAAAAATTCACAAATACTGGTCAATCTTTGGGTTCAGCATCCAGAGTGGCCGTTGCTCCATTTGATCACTTACGGAGATCCCGATCATAACGGCTACCTAGAGCTCAACAAAGATTTTGTAAATGTTACCGACAACATACGGTTGTATCAACGAAAGGTTGACGAACCCGAACTCACGCGATTGATGAACCGTTCAGGAATTCATATTTGTCCGAGTCAAATGGAGGGATTTGGACACTACATCAACGAAGCTCGATCATGTGGTTCATATGTGATCACGACAGACGGCGAGCCAATGAACGAGTTGGTGTCCCATGACATTGGGAGTTTGGTCGCGGCGGATACGACAACCAAACAGTGCATATCGAAACGACACGGCGTGTCCCCTACACAGCTGGAACGAGTTATTGAACAAACTCTCGCAAAGACACACGATGAACTCGCGACGAAATCAAAATCCGCGAGAACGCGCTTTGCCAATGAGAAACATCTGTTCGTAGAAAATATTGTGTTATAGCAATGAAAATTACAATTCCCATAGTTATCAGCATACTTGTAATATGTGGTGTTTTAGTTTACATCGTACTCATGGCGATGCTAAAAAAAGCCGACGGACCCTCGGAGGAAGAAAGACAAGAAATGTTAGGTGTACAACAATATATGAAGGATTTGGTTACCCAATATGATTGCCCAGATGCATCAATGCGACCCGTTCGAGGAAACAATAAAGATACTTTCGAGTGCGGCTATGGCACCGCTGAAGAACAATTAACATTAGAAGAAACTGCAGATGGTAAATTTTGTTGCGCGGAAAACATACAGGAACAAAAAGAAACGTTTGAAGAATGGATGTCGAAGATGATCATTGATTTCCTCAAAGAAGAACTTATACAACAGATTGTTTATAGAGTCGCCACATATAGTAAAAGACTCGCTAAACTCGCCAAAACAAAAGCCGGTAAAGCCGGTAGAGGGATTGCCAGGCTGTCTAAAACGGGGAGAAGCGCAGCCAGCCGAGCGTATGCAAAGGCGATGCAGAAGGTTGGGCTGCGAAAGGCGGGTGCGCGGGCCTCAATTCGGGCGAGCAAGGCAGGGGCCAAGGCAACGAAGGAGGGTGCAGAGGCGGCAGCGAAGGTGCTCGCCAAAGAGAGTGGTGAGGTTGCAACAAAAGCAGGCACGGGAGGAAAAGCCGGATGGGGTATGTTCTGGTACGACGTCTTTTCTTTGGCACTAGATATGTGGGACCCCATGGAGTACAATTCATTTGTCGAAATGGGATATATGGAACGTGTACGAGCTTGGTCGGTTGCGGCCAGCCAGCAATCCTGGAATATGGCTGGACAACCGTGGCCTCCCAGGTCGCACAACCTCCTGGTTGACAGAGACAGTGAACAGTCCTTGACCGACTTTGAAATCTATAACAAGGAGTACAGCCAGGAACTCCAAGCAAAACGAGAAAAGGATGAAAATTGGATCTCGTTGAACACTTATATAACCGCCTATATCGACGATATAGTGTTAAAGGAAATTGGCGTTAAAGAACCCGAGCACTATTACAATCTGACAGATAGCCAGCGCAGAGACCTACTGACTCACCCCGATTGCGTCGAAGTGATTGTGGGACCTGAGGACGCCTTCCTTGAACAAATAGCGGACGAATTCCCAATCTTCAAAGAATTCCCAACCACTCTAGACATGGCGTTGGCTCCCCACGAGGAGATCCGAAACGATTTTATCATCAAGGAGGTTTTGATGGAATGCGAGATGTTGTTAAAAACGATCGAGGTGGAGAATACGATACGTGAACCGTGGGGCCTCTCTTACATCGACCAGGTCACGGGCGAGGTGGACTATGAAAGACTCGAACCCGGACCCACTTACGACCCGACATTGTTGGATAAGCTCGGCTGCGAATGGTACAATAAATTTGAAAAACCGTTAACAGGGTTCGGAACAGTGTACACGGAGGGTGTGGGTATTACCTTGGACGAAGTGGGATGTCAACGTGAAAAGGAGCGACTCGACAGGGACTACACCGGCTGTCAAGAAAGAATGAACGCCATAAAAGATCGAGGTCCTGACTGGGTTCGACCCACGATCGCTCCTGATTCGGACCTGGCTAACCTTTTTGGTGGAGCCGGTGAACCACTCGTTGATGAGGAAGACTGTGACTGGGCAAGTGCAACGGCTTACTGGACGGACGTCTATTGGAAACGGGATCCAGTCAATCCAGGAGATCCAAAAGAACCCAATGTCGTTGCCGTGAAGCTACCGAACAAGGCTTGTTTGAATCATAATCTACGCGCGCAGCGTGATATTTGCCACGGTGAATCGATGGATTTCGAGAACGGGACATGGCGAAAGTCAGCCCAGCGTGTAAAGGGAACGTGGAACGACGACCTCCTGCTATGCAACTACAGCAAGGCCTATTGCGCTGATATGGGTTTTCAGCATACAACTACGACGAAAAAAGTGTTCCCAACTGACCCAGGCACTCCGATTACCAATTGCAAAATGTATCCTGGTCAGAGCGTTGTCGAAGCGCTTTTCGGAGTAACGGTCTCACGTGAGGTCGTTAAAGGACTCATTATAGTGCTGAATCAGAGCCCGAAGCAGAGTGCACGTGATGCGAAAAATGGAAAAAACTGGGCTCTGACGGCCGTATACTACGGAACTCCTGTGGGAACTGTGGCCGAAATGGCAAATCTTGTAACCGATCCAGAAAAATATATCAAAAACGCGAGAAAGGATTTGGTAAAAAAGAGAGAACTAATCGAGGCTGCACTTGTTTCAGCGGAGGACATGTTTCAGGAGGCAGGCGGTACGATTGAAGGCTATCTTGAGAAGGTTCCCCTACTTGCCGAAGTGCAGGATAGGGTCCAAGGAACCTTGGAGGAACAAGCGAAATTTCTTGAAATGGCTGTCCAGCATCTGCCCCTTGCCGAAGCGACGCTGGTTGCTGATCGAGCGGTAAAGAAGGCAGAGGAGGCGCTTGATGAAGCGGCAGATATAGCAGCGGAAAAAGCAGAGGCGGCGGCGGAGTTAGCCGAAATGGTATTATATGAGACTGGTACAGTGCCAGCGTTGGAGGCGGCCGAACAGCGGATAGAGGATCTTGACAGAGCGTTAGGTCTGGCGAATGCTCGCAAGGAGGCGGCTATAGTTGTGGAGGAGGATGCGGTGGCGGCGGTTCAGGCGGTATGGGATTTGAAGGAAGTTGAAGACTTGAGGGTGTTGAAGATTGTTGGAGGGGATGCTACAGAGGGTGTAGCAACCGTAACGGAGGATTTTTATGAGGGCGGATTGGGTGATTTCCTTAACGATTTCGATTCCTCAACAGGTACTACTGCTTACCTCAGCGATCAGGTAACTAACGTAGGAGATGGACTTGTTTATGTGGGAGGTGACGCTACGGAAGCTGCAGCTGACGGTCTTACAGTGGTGGCGGATGCGGTGGGAGATTTTGCTTCACCACTTGTTGAAGAATTCGTTGAGGTACTTCCTGAGCCTCCTAAGTGCGTTTGGCCTTTTTGCTGACCTCCCTAACCCGCTGAGGTAGAGATGATTTAAACCCAAGGTCTTTTTATTTGATATTAATGATTGTCTTGTTTTGTGGTTATCATGGTAGTGGGAAAACCTCGTGTGCAAACTACCTCAGCTTCGTGCATGAATTTCGTCACTACAGACTCGCAACGACTTTGAAGGACATGGTACGCATCGGATTCGGCTTCACGGACGCGCAGCTCGATGGTCCAGAAAAGGACGAGGTGTGTTCCGAGCTAGAGGTCACTCCGAGACAAGTGTTGCAATTTGTCGGTACGGAACTGTTTCAGTTTGAACTTCAAAAACTACTTCCGCATTTAGGCCGCGACTTTTGGCTGCACCGGTTGACAAAAGAGCTACGCGCCACACGCGGTGAGCAAAACGTGGTTATTTCAGACCTCCGCTTCGTGCATGAGCTGGATTTCATCAGGCGTTCCTTTCCGAAAGAACAGATTGTTGTGGTCAAGTTGATTCGGGGTTCGATCGTCTTGCAAAACAACAAGACCCACCCGTCCGAAGATGAACACAACAAACTGTTGTACAACTACATCGTTCCTAACAACGACGGGATTACGGAGCTGTATGCAAAGATGGATCAACTCGTGCGTCTCACACCAGAATGTCATTTGATGCACCTGATCGACATATCATAGGGAGCGTCACACGATTCTCCGTAAAAATTTTTTTATTTAGGTACAGTAATACCATGTCGTACCGAAGTCCTTCCAGCAAAGCCAGCGACAATATGATGGCCAAAATTCAACTCGGTCTATTTGCATTAGGATGTTTCGCTGTGTTCGTTCTCTTCGTAATCTACGAAGTGATCCCTCGACTCAGTGACTCGGAAGAACGCTTTTCCCATTGACCCAGTCGATTCGGACGAGTTCAGTGTGCTTGCTTTTCTTCGTTGCGAGACGTTTGACTTTGTTAACACCATGTAATTGAATGACCTCACGGATAGTGAGTGGTGTAGACCGATCGACACGTTTACTCGGTCGACACGCGTGTTGTCTGCGCTTACCCTCGCCGCAATTCTTCTTCAAACCCTTCAGGTGCGAGAGAACGTCGATCCATTCTTCTTGAAGCCACTTTTTGGTCAACGAAGGTCGCTTCTTCCCCTTATACGTACCGCCGCGTTTGACGTACTCCTTAACGATCGCCATCGAACGAAACACGCTGGTGGTTTCACCGTATCTCTTCGATACGTTTCGTTTTACTCGCGCATAGAGTGTGGGATCGGTCGGTGAAGACATGATTGTACTAACGCAACACGATAATTTGAACTCGTCGAACAGGTTTAATCGCATTATAGCACCGCCGTGCGCGAACGTTACGATCTAATCAACATAATCAACTAATTCTCCAGTTGAATCAGTTTGAAATACCGCGACAGGTCCAATCAGCTCATCGTGAACAAACTCTTTGAAACCAAGCGCTTTCAAGGTATCTTCGCCAAACACCATCCGTTCCGACGGATGCGTGTCGAAATATTCATCCGACTGACGAACGAGCAACAAGTCCTTTTCGATACAAGCTCCACATATTGTGAATAGCGTGTGTCCGAAAACGTCTTTGGGACTTTTAGCATACACGTAGAGTAAATCACCCTCTGCAGGACGAATCAGCGCTACTTTGACTGGACGTTCTACGAACATGACACTTACATTCGAAACCAAGGGTGTTTTTAAATCGATTAATGATCACTCTCAATTCCCTCGAGGTTGCCACTGCGAGACGTGGTTGAAATTTCGCGTTCACGGAACCCATTTGCGAGTGCAGCGCGTACAAATATGGAACTAGCAACAGTCGCCCAACCCTGTCGTTAATGATAAGCACGTTGATTGCGAAAACACTGGTGAGGAGCAGCAACGTCAAATATCCCCTTGTGCGTTGATGGGTGTCTTCTCCAACAGACTTGGTCGTCCAGATTGAATTCACAAACAAATTGAACACACTCGTCATCAACCCGATCTGATAACGATTGGATTATATACGAACCGTGCGTTGCAAAAAGGAACCCCATTGGAAAAAAAGGGTATGCGTTTGGTTTCCGCGTACGGTTTGTCGCTCAAAACGTGCGTGAGATTTGTCACTTGGTTGATTGGTATTATGCAACCACAATTATTATATGCACACAGTGTATAATGGAAAACAAACGAAAAAAAGTTATCAACCTTGCTAAACAGTTCGACGCAGTGGTAACGTTCAAGAAACCCCGCCCGAGCAACAAGCCCACCGCCTCCAATGAGGCTCTTGCTCGCAAGCATCGCGAGTTTGAACAAAAAAAACAAGCGAGATTGTTCGCACAAGCGTACCGTCAGTCCAAGCTTGGTGCCAAGTACACCGCACGATGGAAATCGCAGATTCAACGGAGCAAACAATCGGTCGATCGAAAGGCGACAGAACTTCGAAAGAAGCGTCTCGGTGCAAAATACGCGTCTATTTGGCAGAGAGCCATGCTTCCTCGAGACTGGCCGAAGAATTTAGCCAACGATGAAGTACAAAATTACATGTTTGCGTACATGCGCGGCAAAAAGAATACACAGCCGCTACCATCCTCGCCACTGATTTCGAACGAAAATCGATGCAAACCACTGTCGTCGACCACCAAGACGACCGCACGACTAACCCGTTCTCAGTCGTTGTTTCACAGTGTCGCGAAAGGAATCAACACCTCATCCGATCGCGGCCTTCTCGCTTGGCATTCCACTGGATCGGGAAAGACGCTTACCCAAGCTTGCGCAATCCACGCGTATTGGAACACCACAAAGCCGATCGTGGTGTGCACGTCTGTGGAGGCCAAAGCGGCAAATCCACCCGACCAGTACCTTTTGTTGTTGAAGCGATTCTTCAAAATGAATATCACGCTCTCGCAACTGAAAGCTCGCGTTCAGTTCCTCTCGTTTGCACAACTGGCGCATCGACTGGCGATCAGCCGCGCGTGTCAGAAATGTGACCGCGACTTTTTGAACAACGCGGTGCTGTTGATTGACGAGGTGCAGAATCTATTCAAACCGCTCCCCAATCAACGCAGTGAACATGAGGCGCTTGTGCGGTTTCTCAAGACGAATGAAGTTCGAACACAAAAGTTGAAGGTGTTTATCTTCACGGCGACGCCTGGGGACACGCCTCGCGAAGTGGCGACGTTACTCAGTTTGATTCGCAAACGCTCGGCGCCTCTTGTTTCGTCCACTAATCTTGAAGAGTTTCAGGAGGGAGTGAAAGGCTTGGTTATGTACCTTGACACGAACAACGATACGTCCAGATTCCCTAAAGTCCGGACGGAACGGCATGTGGTTACCATGTCGAACGCGCAGTACAAAGACTACCTCGACGCGTATAAAAAGAACATGGCTAAAGAAAACCCACGAGTACCATTCGCCCTCGCGCGTCGATACGCGGGCACGCGGCTCAAATTCCCCGACGATGGCGATTTGCAAACGTACAGCGCCAAAATGGTGAAGTTTCTGAGCACCATTAACAAACATCCGTCGCAGAAACACTACGCGTATTCTGCCTTTTACGAAAAAAGAGGTCAACAAGGTGTCATTGGAATGGCAATCGCGTTGGAGTCGAAGGGATATGAGAAGCTAACCCCCGCGGTCGCTTCCACCTTGCTAAAAAACCTGGAATCAAAACGACCCGTGTCTCAAAAGAAGCGTTATTGTCTGCTCATCACGACGGACGTGCCCGACAAACGAAAGATGATGGACCTATTGAACGTGTACAATCACCCCGCGAATCGAAACGGCGAATTGTGTCACGTGCTTCTCGCGAGCCAAAAGTTCAACGAGGGATTGGACTTAAAGGCGGTCCGCCACCTTCACGTCTTCGAACCCCTACTGACGAAAGGGATGATGCAGCAAGCGATTGGACGCGCCCGTCGATACTGCAGTCATTCGCAGTACCCCTCCAGGACCAGCTGGACCGTCGTCGTCCATGAGTATATGAGCAAGCACCTCGGGAACGACGCACCACAGATTAACGATAAAATTTTGGCGGAACAAACCGACTCGGAGAGCCTCTTCGGTCAAATGTTGCATATTATGAAAAATGAGGCGATCGACTGCAAAGTGTTTCGCAAATTTCATAATCAGAGCGAGACGCAAGTGTCGTGTTCGCATGCCGCCGAGGATCCCGCGGAAAAAAGTGGGTACCGAACCCCTTCGATCAGTCCGGAAGAAATTCCTAATTTGCCGTCGGTTCCGAAGCGACCATGGTATGGTCTACCAAAGCTTCCTTCGGTTCCGAAAACGTCTCCGAAGCGACCGTCGCCAGGTCTACCTAAGCTTCCTTCGGTTCCGAAAACGTCCCCGAAGCGACCGTCGCCAGGTCTACCCAAGCTTCCTTCGGTTCCGAAAACGTCTCCGAAACGACCGTCGACGTTCCGGAAGCGCACCAAGATGCGTGTGTATCAAACGGTGACGAAACCTAAGGGTGCGGTGAACATGGCTATGAAACTGATGGGGTTCGGAAAGCGTCGGGTGTACGTTTGATTGCACGATTCCCTCAAACGAGTTTTTTAAAAATAGTTAAATAATATATATAGAATGAACAACGCGTCAATATCTCCGGCATTGAAAAAGCGATGTGCCGAAAAAGGTATCGCACTTCACGAGACCGCCACACTTAAGCTGAAGAGTATCGACAAACTTCGACGACAATGCTCATCGACCGACAAGCGCACCCGACCCAACCATAACGCGGTTCGTCTCGGGGTGCTTCCGTACGCCGACCGCGCATACGCGATTTACATGGGTCAACCGAAGATGTCAAAGGCTAAAGCACTGTCACTGGCAAAGAACCCACAATGCACTCCCTCATCGCCGAACGTCGCGGGCCCCAGCAAAAAACCGTCGAACAACAATGTAGTGTCTCCGGCATTGCAAAGACGTTGTGCCGGAAAGGGTATCGCACTTCGCGACGCCACCACACTTAAGCTGAAGGGCATCGACAAACTTCGACGACAGTGCTCGTCGACCAACAAGCGCACTCGACTCAACCAGAACGCGGTTCGTCTCGGGGTGCTTCCGTACGCCGACCGCGCATACGCGATTTACATGGGTCAACCGAAGATGTCAAAGGCTAA
>Ga0115006_10000237_pt1 | contig 29178 bp, 19 predicted proteins | sample ArcOceMetagenome_3_FD_88943 | JGI IMG/M metagenome (GOLD analysis project Ga0115006, IMG submission 88943) | Marine eukaryotic phytoplankton communities from Arctic Ocean - Arctic Ocean- Svalbard ARC20M Metagenome | ecosystem: Environmental > Aquatic > Marine > Oceanic | place: Arctic Ocean...
TATATATACGGCCCCTGTGCCGCGGGGCACAGGGTCAGTAGGCCGCGGGGCACAGGGTCAGTACGGGTTAGTGTAGGCGAGGGCCCACAACCACACACCCACACCCACACACCCTTGCTCCAAGCCTACATAAACACACGACACACAGAGACGCGGGTGGCGGAGGAGGCGCTGAGAGAGGCATGCCGAGGAGGGAGGGGAGACCAGTCAGGTAGGTGGTGTCCGACACCATTTGGTCCTTGGTGTTCAGCGCCCAGTGATTCACCATGATACATCCCGACTCCTTCCCCTCCAGCACCACGCGACACTGCTTGTAGAGGGTTTCGACCGACGTGCTCTGGCAAGGCAGCAAGTGAGCAAGCGGCATGCTTGCCCAAGTCAGCAAGCGCCCACCCATGGCCCCAGCACCCAGGCCCTACTCTACCCTACAGCATCCAGGCCCCACCCTACTGCATCCGGGGGCAGGGGGCGACAGACGCTGCGGGCTGGCCCACAGGGTCAGTAGGCCCCGGGGCACAGGGTCAGTAGGCGATAGTGTAGGCGAGAGCGCAAGGGACGCTAGACGAGGACGGAAAGAGGGCGAGTCGAGGACTAGAACAGCCGCACATGCGCCGGGGGGCACGCTAGAACCCTGCCCAGCCCTTGCCCCTATCCTGCGCGCAACTGCCAACATGCGGGTGCATGCTGCCGCTGCTTGCTGCCGCCGCGCGTGCTGCCGCCGCCCGTGCTGCGCTTCCTGCATCCCTCGCCCTGCATCCCTCGCCTTCCTCCCTCCCTTGCTCCACCCGTTGCTCAACGCCTTCCGCACTCGCCCTCGCCTCTGCCCGCACAGCAGCGTCCTCCTGGTCCCGCGCGCGTTTTGGCCACGAGCCCTCCTCGCACGTGCGTCCTTGCCTCTTTCCCCCTTGCCTCTTTTCCCCCATGCAGGGTGCCGTAACCAGAGCAAGCCAGGGAAAGAGCGGGACGCAAAGAGAAAACAAGAAGGACGAGAGACAGCGAAGGAAGGAGAGGGGGTGGGAGGGGGGGGGAGCACAGAGGAAGAAGGAGCGAGGGAAGCAAGGGTAGAGGGGGAAGGAAGGACAGAGGGAGGGAGGGATCGGGAGGGAGGAGCGCCAAGGGAGGAGCGCGAGCGATACAGGGAGGGCAGAAAGCGCGAACGTGGACGCGAGGGGAGGGAGCGAGACGAACGGAGGGACGAACCGAGGGACGGCTCGAAACAGGGAAGAGGAGACAGACGCCCCGGGAGCAGGAGGGCGGGAGAGACTCCCGGAGCGAGGGCGCAAGCGAAGCGCGGGAGTGGCAGGGAGGGGAAGCAGGGGAACCTTGTTGTTGTGATAATGGTGGAGCAAATTGCGCTCGCACATTTCCTTCCCCCGCACTTGCACCTCATGGTACATGTGCTCCCAGACGGATACGTCCCCCTCTGAAGGCGTGGGCACCTGCGCCACAAACTCGGCTAGGGTGCATCCGACTGTTTTGTTGCGAGCAAGCAGCAGTCGTCAGTGCCCGTCGGGAACGCGCCAGCGCCCTGGGCCGCCCGCCACCATCTGCACCGGCACCGGCGCAACAGCGGGGGTCGGGACGCTGCCGCACCGGTGGTTAGATACGCTTTATTGGCCCACAGGTTCTTGGGCGCAGGCCCGTCGTAGTCTACCAGAGCGACACACGTCGGCAGGCAGTCTGCACACCCAACCCACGGTCAGCACTCCCACACATTCGTCCGCCGCGCTGTGGGTGGCACCAGGGACTGGTTGCATACCGAGGGCCGCGAGCTCCGCCTGCGCGAGGACGTCGCCGCCGCCGTAGCTCCGCGGCCGCTGCGCCGGATCTTGCTCCGACATGGTCGCGGCCCCTTCCCCGCGCCGCCGGCCCTCCGTCTACTGCCGCCCCGCGGCCGCCATCCGGCAGTAACGCCGCAACTGGACGACGAAACGACGATCACGATGCCAGCGGAAATGATCGCAGGAAATCCCCCGGGGGGGGATTTCTTGCGATCAAAATGCTGACAGTGGGCATGTCACGAGAACCTTCTCGTACTGGTAGTAGGACTCCAGTCAGATTCGACTGCTGACCGGAGTGGTACTAAAACTTAAATGATTTTAACATCCGTGAACTACATTTTTTTTTTTTGAGATTTCTTTGGGGTGAGACGGGCCCGCGGCCCGACGTGAAAGGCGATGTGCCACACTCCGAGTCCCCGCCGCTCGCGACAGACGGAGGGGCAGGCTTCGACGACGCAGCCGCCCGCAGCCGCGCTAACCGCAGGCGGCCATGCGCGTGGCATCGTGGGTTTCTGATCGTCGCGCCCCGCGGCCTGCTGAATGTCGGCGCCGGCAGAGGGCGCACGCCCGCGGAGCAGCGGCCGCAGAATGTCCGCCGCGGTGAGCGGCACCTACAGCAGGCCGGCGGGCCAGGGCCGCCGCCTTGCCCTCGGCGGCAGCCGCACATCGAGGGCATCCAGCCACGCAGGTGCGGTGCCTGCCCCCGCGCGTTCTGCCGCCCGAGGCCGTGCCCCGCACCAGAATTGTTAAAGGGCGCGGATGCAACTGTCTTTGCGCAGGGAGATCTGCGCGAAGCCAAATGGGTGACGTGACAGACGGCATCGATGACGACCTTCGGATCGATTGGTTCAAGGCGACCGTCTGCTCCGTGCTCTCGTAAGGGCCCATTTCTAATCTCTGCGCGTTGTGCGGCCAGCAACTCTGCGCACCCATGCAAATAGCAGTGTGCAGGCAGTGTGGAGAGATATGTGGTGTGTGCGCGCGGGGGGCGCATTGCGGTGGGAATGCCATTGTGCGCCGGCATACGCTGACTGCTGTATCTGCCCCCGTCTCCGTCACTGCGGCCGCAGAGTGTCCCCCGAAACGTTCCAGCATCTGCTCGACCAGCGCGAAAGCAGACAGGCAATCAGCGCCTTTTTTGACACTGCCGCTTGCCGTCTCGTCAACTTCCACTTGGAAGAGCCTCCTGATGAGGGCGACATGGCAGGTTGGGCCCCCGCTTTTCAGCTTGCGGCGGCTGCAGTGCTGGATTGACCTGTACAAACCAACCCCCCCTTTGCCCTGCAGGGATAGCGGTGAACGGCAAAATCAAGTGCACCAACGAGCTTCCAGAGCAGAGCATGTGCGAGATTGGATGCGTAGTCTACCTCAAAAACTCGGCGCACAGGCTTTCGCATCACGACCCTGCGGCAGATGTCATCATGATTGAGCTTAGAGACGGTCAGCCCTTGCGCGCTGTGCGCCCTGCATTTATGTGCGCTTGTGGGCAATGAACGGGCATCAAATGCCTAAGACGACCCGAATGGATTGAGCAGGGGTCCTGGGACATCTTTCAAATGTATCACGTCATGCGCTGTTTCCCTTGTTGAACATGCCCCAAAATCGAAAGGGGTTGACAAACGCAGCATTTGCTGATTTTTCCTACTCCACCGAAGAGTTTGTTTGCGGTGTCGAGATTATGAGCGGCAAAATGCAGGGAGAAGTGGTGCTCCCGGTGCCCACGAGGTATGACAATGCCTCTTGTCTTTCTGCATGCGCCTCTGCACTCCTCATGCTCCACGTCTCTGCACATGTTTCTGCGCGATTGTATTTGCCGTATGGCAAATAGTTTCTGCGCGATTGTGCTCCACGGAGCACGAGTTTATGGTTAAGCATATGCTCTTGCATCGCGTATTATAAGCTGTAGATCTGAGAAGCTGTGGAACCCTAATCGAGCCGCTGACATGAGCTGGACACGTGGACGTGTAGCATCGAAATTAATGATGTCAAGAAACTGGCTAATACTCGCAACTCCATTCGCATGCTCGAGTTCAACGTGTTGGCCTGGACCAAACAGATCCGGTAGGACTGCTGTGTGTTGTAATAGAGTTACGCGCTTGTGCTTGCTGTAGTCCTTGTAAGCTTTAGTCCATGCGGTGCGTTTATTGTCGTGAGTTGTGGAGTATTCTGTTGTGGAGTATTCTGTCTGCCATGCGGTGTGATCCACAGATGATTTTGGTCCTTGAGTGAAATACAGGTGGTCGGTGATCAAAGAACCAGAAGATCTAGCACGCAACCAATTACAATATTGGCCGTGCAAAGAGTTGGATTTTTGGGCAAGCCGGTCCATGGAGCTGGACGCCATTTTGATGCAGCTTGGCAGCCCCAAATCTTGCAACGTGATCCAAGCCCTGCGTCTCAGCAAGTCGACTTACTGTGAGCCTCTGAACAGGGCTGTCAAAGAAGTGACCAACGCCGGGTTGGAGGCGCGGAGCAACACGACTTACCTTGAAACATTGCGCGCGAGCCTGGAAAAGATGGAAGATATGTCCCAACCCTTTGAGAAGCTGGAAAGCACCAGCGAAGCTGAGACGTCAGCAATGGAACAGGCTGAGCAAGAGCAGAAGAGAAATTCAGTACCGCAGGCGTGGCCAGACCTGCTTAAGAACACAATGCATCTTTTGTATTTGATTTCCAAGCATTCGCCCTACTACAATACTTCCAACAGGATCTTGTTTTTCGTGCGCCTAGTCGAGAATCTGACCGTCCATCGGGCTCGAGCTTTTGTGTACAACGGACGCGGGAATGAAGTCTTCGTCGATTTTTCAGAAGAAACAAGCAGGCGGCTGGAGATTGCTATCCACGAGTGCTCCTCGTTAAAAGATTTGTACCTCAAGTATGAAACTCGATACGAGAAGTTTCAAAAAATTGGTCACGATGCCAAGGAAAACGCTTGGGCTAGGCCGCTCACAGGTTACTTTGTGCGCCTCGAGCAATTCATTGAACGTTGTCAAGATGTGCTTCTCCTCGCTAGGTCTGCCTGCACCTTTGAAGTGCTCGGGCATATAGAATTTGGCGGGGCAAACGGCCACAAAACAACGGCTAGAGCGCGCTCCCTGTACCAGGATATGCGCAGCCTCTTTCAACAAATGACGCAGGTTGAGTACTCTCTACTTCTTGTGGAGGAGACCACTCAGTTTGGACATGACTTCAATTGCTTTTGTTCCAGTCTCAAGGCGCTTGAACTGCGAGGTTTAAGTTTTCTGCAATTGGCGTACGAGGAATGCCACAATCTTGCGTCCATGTCAGACCTTATCCTTTCTTTGGCAAAAGTGGCGCAGGTGGACACTTTTCGTCCACTGTTGGCGAAAATGCTGGCGCGTGCACTGGGGTTTTATCGCGCGCAGGTTGAGGCCACGCGCGACGTCTTCATTTCGCAGCAGGCCACAAAATCCCGCACTATCGCAGATAATCTGCCAGAAGTGGCGAGCAAGTTGTTCTGGGTCAAGGCGTTGATGGATCGCCTGGCAGCCTTAGATCGCAAGCTGCGCTCGCTAGCCAGTTTACTCCCTCCCACGGATCTGGAGAGCTTTCAAGAAGCACTCAGTGACGGAGCAAAGATGCGGATTGCAATGCGCAATTTCGAGAATGTGACATATCTTGCGTGGGTGAAGAAGGTGCAGCAACTGCCAGACCAGGTCTTGAATCAGCCTTTAATCCTGTGTTCTCCGCAGCAGCAACATGGAGAGCAACCAGTCGTGGAAACCATTCAAATCAATTTCCCGCCCAGTGTGCTAGAGCACTTTCGGGAAGCCAAGTACACTAAACAGCTGGGCTACCAGCTGCCCGAGACAGCACACTACCTCTTTGATCGCTCAGAGAAGATACGAGCCTACCTTGCGCATCTCAAGCTCATTGTGGATCAGTTCAACGAGCTGTTTGGAATGTCAAGTGAGCCTGAGTGGCCGCTACTCCAGCCAAGCCTTGACTTGGTGCTGCAGAACGTCCAAGATGCAGCCGGTCCTATCACATGGAAGAGCAATCGCGTCGATGACTTTATAGTCAAGATCAAGTGTGAACTGAAGGGATGTCGTGCAACCTGGGATAAGTTGAAGGAAAACCATGCAGGAGTTCTGCGCATCCTTGATGAATGGGGTCAGCGCCCTCTCTTCAGACGCAACAAGACCCAAAGCTACAGCTTGTCTGCATTTGACAACTTCCACTCCACGAACGTGCAGGCAAGATACAAGGTTATCCACAACAGCGCACTTCATTTGCAGTCTCTCCTTGAAGACAGCATGATCGTTTCTGCAAACAATTGGACTTCCCCACACTGGGCCGAATACGCATCATATATGCGCAAGCTCTGCGCTGACTGGCTTACTGCTTTTGTCAGGCAAAATCTTGTACACCTCGCAGACGAAGTGACATGTGTCTTACCTCCAGCAGAGTTTACGAGAAAAGTGGAGGAAAATGATGACGACATGACGAATGACATGGCCTTGCTTGATATCACCATTGAGCTGCTACACGGGGCAGTTGCTGAATTTGTCCCTTCAATGACGGCCGTGAAAACGAGTGTTTTTCAATGGCGTGATAGCATCATGAAAGCAGTCGCACACGCAACGCACGACTCCCTTGATGTCAACTACATGCCCCAAATTGATGACGACGAACTTATCACTAGCTTGAAGGAGAAAGTTAGCAATTGCGTCGACAAAACGACCCGGGCATGCGCAGCGTACAGAGATTTGTATTTCGACTACCACTTTCTGTGGCTGGAGGGTGGTGAAGACCATTTTCAGCAAACTGTTCGCAGCAAGATTCTGACAGAAAACAATGACATGCCCAACATGCAAGTTGTGAGTAACATCGTGCTGCATCTGCTTCAACTCCGCGATCGGTTGGCCACCTTCAATGATTTCCAGCGAATCGCCTGGATCCGGGTGGACGCTAGGCCTCTCAAGTCGGCTATTGCAACCTTGCTCAGCGCTCGACTGGACCGCCACATCGTGTTCTTGCAGGACTTACTGGCCAAGCATCTTGACAGTGTCGTGGCGTTTCTCACCTCGACGGCACAGCAACTCACAAAAGCAAATGACATGCGCACAGGCAACGAATACATGCTAGTGCTGGTGTTACGCGCAGTTCAATCGATCAAGCAGGAGAGAGAGAATCTCGAGTCAACTATGCAAGCTCTGGAGCACATAGCCAATTTCCTGCGCGGGCATGGATACGTAATCAATGCTTCGCGCGAGAAACAGCTTAGCAACACCTTTCAAGAGTGGACCGATTTGCAAAAGTTTGCCCTACATGTAAAAGACAAGTACTCGGTACTAATAGCTGCCGAATTCGATCGCCTTCGGAGGCGAGTCAACAACCTGCAGGAAGAGTGCCAAACTGCCAAGACCCAAATTTCGATGTCCAAAATTTGGTCGTCGGACCAAACTGATGAAATGTCATACGAGTTGATACAAGCGCAACATGAGCAAATATGTGCACTGAAGCGTGATCAGACAGAGGTGTACGAATTGGAAAGCTTACTGGAGGCATCAAAACCGATGCCTGATTCTATGCCCGTGATCATTCAGTGCTTCTTGCAGATACTGGGAGCCAAAAAACTGTGGGATCTTCATGGACTTGTAAATCATAATCTGGACGCCTGGAACTCAAAGCGCTGGTCGGACGTGCGCGTGGATGAGCTGCTGACCGCGACACGGGAGTTCATGTCAATGCTCACCGAGGTGCCGCAGTCACCTGACCAGAACGTGCAACATATGCTGGAATTTTATGTCTGCAACAGCGAATTGTACAGGAGCATCGAAGAAAGCTTGCAATTTGTGCTGGACTCGCTCCCAATTGCTGAACAGCTTCAAGATTCTGCCGTTCGGCCGCGACATATAAATAAACTCATGTCAATTTCAGGTCATTCGTTTGCTCTGGACGAAAATATGACCCTGGAAGACATACTTTCCCAGAGACTTCCCAATTTCATGGACGACATACAAACGCTCGTGGCTCTGGCGGAGAAGGAAATGGCCATCGAGGAGGCAATTGAGTCTCTTCAAGACCGCTGGGCCTTGCAGAAAGTTGTGACTGCCAAACACACTGACGTTGAAGAAGTTGTCTTGGCCGCAGAGATGGCAGATGTTGCCTCAAACATCCAGGCATTCGAAACTGAGCTGACACTATTGCTCCGCAAGAGGTTCGGGGAGGTCTTCCGTGAGCAAGGCTTTCAACTGCAGGAGACATTTGAGCAGGCTGTGGAATTCATTGAAAGCATGCTGGCTGCGCAGTCTTTGTGGTTGACACTTTTCGGGCTGATTCAATATGATTCCACTGGACTGTTGGACATGCTACCTGGCTTCAAACAAGCTTTCGCAAGTGCCGATGCCAGCTTACGACGAGTGCTTAGTAAGGTTGTGTCGTACGACACGGTGAAAGAAATGATGCCCCTGATCAGCGATACACGCACCAGGCAAGTACATTTCACGGTTTCGAAAACACCTCAGGATATTCTTGATGACTTAGAGGGGTGCAAAAAGCTTCTGAGCACTTGGCTGGACCAGCGTCGTTCCTTCTATCCACGGTTCTACTTGCTGTCAGATGAGGAGCTAATCAAGGTGCTGAGCCAAGGGATGCAGTCGCCTCGGAGGCTTGGCAAGTGTTTGCCGCGCATCTTGCATGGCGTGCATGCTCTCGAATTCGCCACTGCCGTGCACTCCACTGGAAACGAGGTTACTGCAGTCAGCAGCAAACTGGGCGAGCACCTCTCTCTTGGAGGGCAAATAAAATTCCGTGTCCGGGAAACGTCGCTGGAGACTTGGTTTCAAGAACTTGAGGCACGAATCAGCCAAGCGCTCAAGGTGGGCGTGATGGATGGGGTGCGGAAAATGTCTACAAATCGCCTTGCACATTGGGCTGTTGAGCAATGTCTTCAAATCGTGCTGCTGTCCTTCAGAGTTCAATGGACAGGCCTAGTAGAGCGTGCGCTGGACGTCGTTGACTATGGAGAGAGCTTGAAGGCACTGCAAGAACTTGAAGCGTCGAACCTGGACAATGTTGCGAAAGTTGCCCAGTACCTCCGAAACATGAGGCTGGATCCCCTCAAGCGCACCAAGTACTCCATTATTGCAGCATATGAATCTTGGGGTGTGGACTCTATCCGATATCTCTCCAAGAGTAAGAAGGAGCAAGGATCGAGTAACCACATCGACTCGGCTCGTCTTTTCGAGTGGCAAATTCAAGTGCGATACTACCTACGGCATGCAGAGACGGAGGAGGATAGTTCTTGCCGCATGCGCATAGGCGATAGCTCGCTTGATTACGGTTTCGAACTTCTTGGTCTCAAAGAGCCCTTTTGCTTCGGCATTACGAGCACCAAGTCCTTCCTGGGCTTTGCCATGGTAATGCAGAACCGCTTGCTTCCTTTTCTCGGCTCCTCCCTGAGCGCCACACCGTGCATGGGCAAAACGGAAACGTTCAAACAATTTGCCATCGCTTCGGGACAGCAGTACCACATTTTTACCTGCACGCCGCATGTGGCGCGCAAGGCCATCACCGCGTCTGTGCTTGGCATGAGCCAGAGCGGGTCCCTAGGACTGTGGGAGAACTTCGATAAGGTGCCTTCTGGCGTTATGTGCTTGGCAGCCGGGTTAATGAAGGCGGTGACGAATGCACTAAGAGGTGGGCGGGAAGCTGACGTGGATGGCTTGAATGTGATACCCAAGAATCATTTTGGCCTGTTTCTCAGTTTTGCGTATGGGGCGAGTCGTACGGTGGAGCTGCCCCATGACCTGCGTGTGCTAGTACGGCCAGTATCAGTGATAGCACCCGATTTCAACGCTCTGGCGCAGCTTCTGCTCATGTCGCAGGGCTTCGCCGGCTATGCTGACTTAGCCACCAAGCTCTGTGCACATCTGTTTCTCTGCAAGACTATGCTTAGCTCCAAAGAACTGACGCAGGATCCATGGTGGAGTTTGACTTCCATCCGCACTATCGTGAAGAAGGCTGGATCGCGAAAAACTTGCACGCCAGGTGTGTGCTTCACACTCTCTTGCTCCGTTCGTGAACGTTCACGTCCAACGTGTACTGACTTGAATCTAACGTGTACCCACATAGATCTGATCCAAAGCCTAGCCCCCCTAGTCCCCCAGTTCACTTGGACCCCTCAGTCCCTTTAGTCCGTGCAGTCCCTTCAGTCCCCCCAGTCTCCCTAGTCTCTTTAGTATTTCGAGTCCGTTCCTGCAGTGTCTCAAGTCCCTCTAGTCCCGTTCATCCCTCTAGTCCCCCACAGTCTCCGTCCGCCCGCCCAATCCCTTCAGCCCCGCAGTCCCCGCACGTCCCTTCAGTTCCCTCAGTCCCTGCAGCTCCTGTAGTCCTCTCAATCCCTTTACGGCTTTGGTGTGGTAATCTGAGCTTTTTTGGTGTGGTTATCTGAACTTTTCTTTGATCTCCCAGACGTCTCACGCAATCCCTCATCGGCCACTAGCTCCGTTGCCGACGTGTCCTTTTCTCGTGTCAGTTCTGCAACGTCAAAGCTCGAACAGCATCAAGATCTGGGTCCTGATATCACGTTGCTTGTCAAGCAGATTTTGGATTTTAATCGCACTGTTATCCTGCCTGGCCAAGAGCAGACACTCAAGTTGATAACATCGACTGTTTTTGGCAAGGATCAAGCGGCAAACACATCAGCACCTGCACCAATCCCTTCTGACGTTCCACTACCCAAGCACGACCGGGAAAGCTTGCTGCACTCGATCTGTGAAAAGGGCTTACAACCGGGGCCAAACTTTGTAGCAAAGCTAGAGCAGTTGCGTGAAATTCTGTCGGTCCGCTTTTCAACCTACATTGTGGGAGCTGCCGGGGTGGGAAAGTCAGAAGTGTGGCGGTCGCTTGCTGCTGCTGAGCAGCAAGAGAAGAAGTTAGTGGTGCACACGATTAATCCCAATGCCCTCGAGCTTCGTCACCTCTGTGGGAGCTACGACGAATGCACGATGGAATGGCGAGATGGGGCCTTGTGCCATATGATTCGCAATTCCGAGCACCTATCCTACGAGCACAGCCCTTCGATGGTCACATGGATTGTTCTCGATGGAGAAGTGCAAGCAGAGTGGCTGGAGCTGCTGTCTCCCAGTTTTGATGGCCCTCACCAGCTTGCTCTCGACTCGGGCGAGGTGCTACAATTTGATGACGACACGCGCGTTCTCATGGAGACCCTCTCTCTGAAGCATGCCATACCTTCAGCTGCGGCGCGAAGTGGCGTGTTGTACATCAGTGACAAAGTTGTGTCTATGGACGACGTTGTGTCTTCATGGCTGGCAAACCTGCAGCGAGACTCAGTCAGAGTCGAGGTTGAGCACCAATTGGCTAAGAAGCTTCCGCTGCTCATCAAATTCATCAACGATAGTTCATCGATGGAGTTCGTTGCGCCAACATCTTGCCGGGCGTGCTGTTTGTCCATGATACGTATCCTGGACGGTCTGATTTCTGCTGAGAACAACGACTGGGCACCGGAAACCCGGGCTCAGAAATGCCTATGGATGTTTGATTTCGCGGCTGTGTGGGGCTTTGGTGGGACAATAGCCGTCGACAAAGTGTTGGACGGCCGAAGAATTTTCAGCGATTGGTGGAGGCAGCAAATTGGTTCCCTTGGTGGCCGTGATCTTCCTGTCCTCGGGACAGTTTTCGATTACACCTACCATCCTTCGACTTTCGAAATGTGTGCATGGAAAGACTTGGTCTCGTCCACCAAGTACTTCGCCAGATCTGCAAGAGATGACATCATCGTCTCAACCCCCTTGTCTGTTTCGATTAATCGTCTGCTCGAAGCCACCACGTATGCCGGACACGGTCTTCTCGTCGTGGGCGCGCACGGGGTCGGGAAGACTAGTATCGTACAAGAATTTATGAGGGGACTGCCCATCAACTATCTTTATAGGCGAATCGGTCTGCAACTTCATTCTACAGCTGCACATGTACAGCAAGACGTGAAACTGCATTTGCGCAAGAAGGCGGGCCATGTCTATGGTCCGACGGGCGACAAGACACTGCTGATTTTTGTCGATGACTTAGCTCAGCCGCAGTCAAATGCAGGACGTGCCCGCTCATCTGCTGCCCTCATCCACCAGCACATAGAGCATGCGATCTGGTATGATGTCGAGCATCTCCATCCCTGCCACGTGAGAAATTTGCAGTATGTGGCAGCCATGATACCATCGCGCGGGCCCGATGGCGTCGACGCTCGGTTGATGAACAAGTTTAGCATTATTACAGCGCCAGAACCAGACGGACATGCAATCGCTTGCACAGTCACGTCGATTCTGACTTCTTTCATGCAAAACTTCGAGCCTTCAGTCAAAGAAGCAGGCCAAACTTTAGGGCCGCTTGTATCCGACGTGCATTCTCGTCTCGCTCAGCACTTCGCTAGTCCACAATATCCAGCTCACTTTCAATTCTCACTGAACAATGTTCGCAACGTCCTGAATTCGGTGTGTCGGGTAAATCCCGAACTCTACGCCAGTCCTGTAGTCTTCGTGAGCTTGTTGGTTTACGAACTGCATCGCGAATACTGTGACCGAATGGACAAAAAAGAAGATGTGCACATTTTCAAGTCAATCCTGAAAGACGGCATTAACAAGCATCTAGAACTTGGGATGGCTGATGATCCACAATTGTTCGGCATTGCACACGTGGCTGACTTTGACTCTGGCACAGTTGCACCCTCGCGGACTTCTGGGATTCAATGGCGTGAGCTGGTCGCTGAACGTCTTGAGCAGCATAATGAGAGCAATCCGCCCATGGAAATGGTGATATGGGATCAAGTAGTTGAGCAGGTGGTGCGACTTGCACGAGTATTCAAGCACCCTAAGCGATCTCTGATTCTGCTAGGGCATGGTGGGACGGGGCGGCAAAGTTTGGTCCGTCTAGCCAGTCATTGTTGTCAAGTTCATTTTATCCATTATCTGACGCCGTACGCTCACAACGAGCTTGCTTCAATGAAGCATGAGCTTGTGTCTGCACTCAAAATGGCTGGTCTCTCTGGTCAAGCGGTCTGTTTCTTCCTTAAAGACGCTGCTGCATCGAACAGTAGGTTCCTCACATTCGTTAATCAAATTTTACAGGTAACACGAGATTTTGTACCAATAGACCCTCGGGGTGCTTTTCAAATCTCCCCCGGGAGCAAAAATTTGTCTGCAAATTTGCCCGAAACTTTGACCGCCAGTCAAGGATGGCGCGCTAAAAGTTGGTACTGACGCTCGCTTGCTCTCGTTCTTCATGCATGCACACGCCACACATGCGCAGGGAGATCTCGTGCTTGAGTCGAAAAGAGGCGATAATGATGATCGTGCGCTCTTCAGTCTGCAGCAACAAAGCAAGATACTCGAGCAGATTAAAGAGGCCGATCAGTCGATCCAACAGTCAGAGAACACCGTGGAGGACGGAAATCTCTGGCAAGGCTTCATGGAGCGAGCGCTAGCAAATCTGCACTTCGTGTTCTGTCTTGATCTGCACGTTGGATTGGGACGACTGAATGACTTTCCGATCTTTGTTCAAAAATGTTGCATCAACATCATACCCCAAATCAGCAACCAAGACAGGATTGAGATTGCGACTCAAAAGCTGCGTGGGCTGCGGTTTGACGAGAATGAGCGCTCAAATGAGCGAATACACTACTCTGTGCTCCACACGATATGCTCAATATATTCCACAGCAGATCAAGTTGGTCGAGAATATTCTCATCACTGCAATCGTCAATACGCTCTTGGCATATCTCAGCATGTCGATCTGATCAACGTGTTCATGAGTATCATGAGTTCCTTCTCGACACTACTTGAGGAGCGAGTTGCGCTGCTAACAAAATGTGAAAATCGTCTAGCTGAGCTAAGAATCAAAGCAGAACAGCTAATCGATGACCGTACAAAATACGCAAGTGAAATCGAAGAGGCGAATCGTGTTGTCGAAGAGCTTACTATTATTCTTGGCAAGAAGTCTACAGAGATGGAAGACATCAACGAAAATTTGCAAAAAGCCCAAACAGAACACGCGAAACGTCATGGAGAGTATAATCGCCTTCAATCCTTAGTTGCGGAAGCTCGAATGAGTGTGGTGCCAAATTACAAAGGTGCGGCTTCAGACCTCAAATTGCTGGACCGAGTGCTTCTGGGGGAAGTCAAGGCATACAGCACGCCGCCTCCAGCCATGGAACGAGTGCTATCCATTGCCATCATTCTGTCAACCCCACCAGGCAAATCGGGGACGTGGGACGTCTCCTGGCCGCGGGCAAAGAGGACAATTTCGCATGCAGATCGCTTTGTCATGGATCTTTTGGCAGTGGACCCAGAGCATGTGACGCCAGAGCGAATTGCCGCAATCAAGCCATACTTCGATGACTACCAGAATTTTACGCCTTTGATCCACGATTTGAGCGAGGTGTTGGCAATTGTATGGGACTGGAGTGTCTGTGTTTGGGAATACATCACAACCTACTATGAAACTATCGTGTCACTTGAAAGCGAAAAAGAGCAAGCGCACGAGGCGCTTGAACGGGCAACCGAGCACTTAGTGAAGATGCAAGAGGAACAGACCACCATGGAAAAGGAACTGGCTGCTCTGTCTCACAGGTTCGAGCGTGCATCATCTCATAAGTCAACGTTGCAAGCAAAGGCGAAAGGAGGCATGGAGCGACACGAAAATGCTAAGTCGCTCATCGCCCGCCTTGAAACCGATGACCCTTTTTGGAAGCAAGAGCGGGCGGAGTTGGTAGAAAAACAAAAGACTGTTGTCGGCGATAGCCTGCTTGGTGCCCTCCTTGTGGTCTACTGTGGGCCCTTTTCTCAACAATATCGCAATATTCTTCTTTCGAAGTGCAGGACCCGAATGATGGACGTTCAGGTACATTTTTCGTCAACACACAAAACAGGACATGTTTTCTTGCGACCTGGAGAGGAGTACGAATGGTATAGCAGGGGTCTGCCAAGTCTCAACTTTGGCACCCGCAATGCGCAGGCGTGCGAAAATTACATTATCACCCACAAGACCTTGCGCTGTCCTCTATGGCTCGACCCTGATGGAATTGCACTGAGATGGTGTAAAGAACTCTCAGTGCGCAATACTGACGACCGCCAAGTGATGCTCGTCACGTCGGGAGATGGATTTGTAGAGCGGCTCAAAGCCTGTGTCGAGAACGGCGCGGCTGCTGTATGCAACGTGCTGCCCCACCATTCCGACACGCTCCTTGAATCTCTCCTGCAGATGCGTGTTGTGAAAAAAGGCAAACTTAGATACGTCAATATTGGTGGCGACCCTGTGCAAGTGGGCAAAGGTTTCAGGTTGATGCTGCGCACTACGTGTGACACACTCCCGTTTTCCCCAGAAGTAACGAGCAAATGCACCATGATCAACTTTTCCATGGATCCTCAAGACTTTGAGGACTGTGTGCTGACAATGGCTACCAGTGTACACGTGCCGCATATGCTTCAGGAGCGCCCTGCCCTCTTGAACGAATTAATTAATGTGACCCTCAAAGTAGCCCAGGACAAAGATGCGGTCATAGAGGTGCTCATGAATATGTCTGACAACCTGGCAGACACCGAAGAGGTAGAAAAGATCTCCAAATTCAAGAAACTTGTCGATGCCAATCGCGAGAAGCTTCAGATTGCCGAAAACAAAATGGCTGGTCTGCGCGATGCGTCAATCCGCTACGAGTCTTTTGCAAGATGGCTTGCCTCCGCCAGTGTGACTGTCCAGGATGCCTGGCGGCTGGATGCATCTTACATCTTTTCAGCGCAGGAGATAATTCACGTGCTGGAGATGTATTTGGTCGAAGGAGGTGCTCGCGCGGTACGAACTCAGACTCGATGGCGGCAAACCGGTGATCTTGAGCCTGAGAGCGACCAAATCTGCGAAGATTTGCAGAAAGAGACGGCGCAAGAAGATGAGGCAAAAGTGCAGCAGATCCGTCATCTTGCAGAGCAGTGCATAGCCCGTCTCCACTTGCGCACGTCGCATACTCTGGCTCAGCAACACCGACTCCCGTTTCTTGTGCACAATTACTTTCAAGCTCAAATTGCCTTCGGGTCCGTGAACAGAGAGCTCTACTCGGATCTAGTGAACCGTTCTCTGTCACGCGCGCACAAAATCGAGCTGCTGCGCACACGCGTTGACACGTTTCGCACGTTGATTCCTGACTTATCCATACCTGTTGGCGCTGACACCACTACTGGTTTTGCATCTGATCCTGATAACACAAGCGTTGATGACCAATGGCGTTCATGGATGGACTGTGAGAAGCCAGAAGAGACGCCGTTGCCATTCGATGTCAAGTACGGTCAAAAAGAAGGCGCGATACAGCTCGATGATGTGCATAAGATGCTCCTCCTTCTTGCACTGCGACCTGACCGGGTAGGGCTGGCAGTCACGAAGGCGCTGATTGACCTTGGCAGCATGATGTCGGGAACTCCTCATGCAGGAGAATCAATTGATGGGTTGGAAGAAGCATTGCGACTGCAGCACTCGATGAATGGTACCACGTACGTACCAGGACGCGTATGCTATCCATGTCCTGTTCCCATTGTACTTTACGGAGCGCAGGAGATGGAAATGTGCAACGAGGTGTTGCGATTGGCAGGCGACACCGGTCTGTTGAAGCCTTCCCAGGGTATTCATATCCTGTCAGCCAGCAACCCCAGTCTAGATCAAACGCTTTGTGAGTCTGCGTGCAACGACAGCTGGGTCTTCATTCGAGATGTCCCTTTATGTGTGGACGCGTGTGATTTGGTGAACAGATGGCTGCAAAATCTTGCTCTTGCTTCCAAGTCTGTAGACTCTGAAGATCAACTGGAGTCCCGTTTGGATCGCCGGATACAATCAACTTTCTCAGTAAGCGGTAGACACGCACTGAAGAAACCGCACGACAAATTCCGGCTTTTTATTGCGATTGAATCTATAACAACATCCTTGCATGTGTCTTTCGCTTCTTTATGGAACAAATGCGTCGCGCTAAATTGCACTCATGCGGCCACAGGGATTCTTGCAAATTATTCGAGGCTGAGCAGGACAGTACTACGCGGACGAAGCGAAGATGCTAAAATAGATCATTTGACGCACATCCTGCGACGTACCCTCCTCATGCATCTGATCTGGAATCGTTTTTCCGTCGGAGGGTGCGGATGGCGCTTCCCCTACAAATTTGATGCAGAAGATATACTCTTTGGCAAAGATCGTATTGTTGAATTACTGATCGCTCACCAGGTTAGTTTGTTCCTGTCGATTCCCTTTCACTCGTTGCTGCTTGAAACGATTTGTGGCATGGTAGCTGACCTGGATTTTTTTCGGGACATCGTGTGTCTCTGTCTTGTGCAGAGCTCGTTGTCAAGATTTGAGGACAAACAGCTGGTCAGCAATTTTCAGAGTTGTTCCTACATTTTGTCGGAACTGGTACACGGAGGACGAATCGACGATTTGTGGGGTATGTATCGTGTTGCGTGCCTTGGCATCCGCCATGCGTCAGAATTGCTGCCTCACCTCTCCGAGAAGTCAACGTATCCTCCATAGTATCATCTTGTCTCAATCGCTTTCTAGATCAATCTAGAGCTAACCAAGCGAGCACATCGTAAATTTGGGGTGCAGATCTGTGTTTGGCGCGGGACGTGGCCAGGAAGTTGTTCCTTCTTGATGGCCAGTCGATGACTGAGGACGCATCGGAGTTGATCAAAGCGCCTAACCAAATTACTCTCGAGGTTCGACCTTTTTTGCTCATTGTTTGTGCTGTCGGGTAGCTTCACTGTCCGTTGGAGTGATGAGCATGCAAGCGAGCATCAGATTGCAGCTTACGTACATGTCAACGGCAGGAGAGGCTGAGAAGCTTCTACATGGTTCACGACCCAGATCAAGCAGAAAGCGCGGGAGAAATAGCGAGTATGTTCGAAAGCGACCTTTCTTCGTTGCAAGAAGTCCTGCACAAAAAGTACGGCGCACGCCTGGGTTTCAGCCAAGCGTCATCCACTGATTTTGCGCAGTCCTCGGGAAATGAAGTGCAGAGCTTGATAGACACCATAGAGGCTACTGTGCTTGCCGTCGGGCCCGAAAATACCATCGGAGATTCTTTTCAGCTTCACCTCTCCACACTTGGCACCATGGTCATGTCTGATGCATGCAGCACACCCTCCAAGCCAGCTGGCGGCACTGCAGATGTCCTCTTAGAACTATCACCTGCAGTTGATGCTCCTCATGCCGTCCCTACAGCCTTTCCAGGCGCGTTGGAATTCGGGGAAGGGATGCTGGACGAGATCCGGGAAAAAACAGAGGCCATTGCTCGTGCTTTGCCCTGGCAACAAATACCACTGGATGCTCTCCTGTACGCTATACGAAATGAGGGAAAGCACGACCACGACCTTGAAGTCGATTCGGAAGCGGTTGACGTTTCATTGCTGCACGCGGTTTTGACAGAATGCAACGTGCTCAACAAGCTGATGGATACGGTGCATGCCACACTGGATCAAATTGACATGGCTCTGCAGCGTAACTCGCTCCTAGGTGGAAATAAGCACCAAGCTCTTGCCCTTGCCAAAGGCTTGGTTGCTGGACAGGTACCATGGCAGTGGAGCAAGGACTCGTATCCTACTACCAAACCCTTAGCTCATTGGCTTCGCGAACTTGCAGACATAAGGATTCCTCAGGTTTGTGTCACCTTCCTGCCCTGCTCCTCATATGAGAGTTTTGTGTGTGAGAGAGAAATCAAGAACCTCCGGTTTTTGATATGCAATCGACTCCGGCAAAACACTGTTAACATGTCTAGTGTTGCTTACACGCATTAGCTTGGGCTTGCCATGCAGAAGAAAAAAGCAGCAGGTGGCCCAGCGCAACGGACGGATCATAAGATATTAGAACCTTGTTACTGATCCAACACCTATTGAATCTCGGTGGCATATTGGACAGGCCATGTCATGGGCAACAAAGGGCGTTGGATGGATGAGCATGGGAGGAAGCCAAAATTGCTGCAACCTAGGCTCTCTTTGCTGTCCCCAGGTCCCTCCCTGTTTCTCTCTTTGCTTTGTCTATGGATCCTTGTGATCTACCTGTCAAATCCATACCCAAGGTCACATTCATATGATTTGTGGATGGAAATTCTGACGGTTGCGTGTAAACCGCTGAAGCACATATTGATGCATTCTCCGTGAGCAGGTGTTTGTCGGAGCGTTTATTATGTCGTGCCTTGAAGCAAGAGTCAGCAACAGGCAGACGAGGCCCAAAACTTCAAGTAGCATTGACCAGCAAATCCACAACGCCTCCTCAGACGCCAGTCAGCCTGAGGCTTCGCCCGCACATGTATTCAAAACGGGAGAGCTCGACATAGTCAATGTGGGAGCGCCAAGTCTGATTCTAGACGCCAGCATCATAGACATGCCTCTTCATCAGCCCCTTCAGACACTTGACGAGCATCCTTATTGGATTGTGAGCGGGCTCTACATGCAGGGCGCCAGCTGGGTCCGGGCCAACAACGCAGAGGGTCAACCTTCAGTATCTCCCCGGCCAAAAGCTGTGGCTGCTGTGCATTTTGCGCAAAAGCCTGTCACTTTGCCTCTGCCAGCGGTGGCCTTACGGGTTGCATCCCGCATCCCCGACCAAGAACTGCACGGACTAGTACCAGTGTATCAGTCAAGACGCAAGGACACGTCACCAGTCGTTGCCCTTCATTTCGATGTCGCTGACGGTGAAAGCACGTGGACTTCGACTGCCTGTATATTCTTGGAAGAAATTCTAGAGTGAATTTGAATAAATAAAACGAGAAAGTTCAACGAAATTGGGCCCTGAACGTAAGCTCGCGCAACGTGGTTAGCAGCTCGGCGACGTTGGCATAGACGTCCTCGTGCTGTCCTTTCAGAGCCTCTAGATAAGCCAGCATTTTGTTACGCTGAGGGCGCTGCAGGGCATTCATTTCATCACCTAATGCCTTGACCGATTTGTCGATCATTGGCTGGTGCGGGTGATACGGCAGGACTTCTCCTGTCAAAGTGTCGAGATAGTGTGTCTTCCCGCTTACGGACCCTGCCTGCGGCACCCATTGTTTGAGGTCCGCTGAGGCAAGCATCTTGTTCCTCAGCTTTGTAGCAGCACTCTTGAACACTCGCTCGCTAGTCTGGTCCTGCACTTCTATGTCACAGCGACACTTCAACATCTCCTGCTCTATTGCCGAATAGCTCTCGAGGATCTGCAATTCCTTCTCTGCCACCGCTGTGGCAATATACTTTTGCCTCCGGAAGAGCTGCATCTGTTCTCGATCCCAGCGTAGGCTGCAGACACGACTCCTGAAAAGAGCCACTCGAGCTCCGACCCATCTTCGGTAATGCCGCTGTATGGTAAAGGCCGCTGCCTGCAAGAGTTTGCAGGAAAGACGGGCCTGATGACAGCGGATTGCACACTGAATGTTTCGCGCGGCCACGTACTCTCGTACCTTGGGCTTGCTGACTTCGCAGTCAAACATGCGCACCCGGTTGACCAAACACTGGTAAACATCTTCCTGACACCGCATTCTGCTCCGGCGTACTTCCTCGCGACGTTGCATGCGCTTACGATGGGCGTGGTATTGCAGTTTTGTGTGCTGCAAGTAGGCACGTCGTTTGCACTTCTGTCTCCAGAATCGCTGGATCTTTGTCACAGTGAGCTCGAGCGGGGTCATGACGAAGCATTTGATGATCCAATTGTCCGCGATACGTTGCTGCTCACCTAGAGTCCCAGTGCGTGTTGCAACCGCGACTGTCTTGCCAGCTTCCCTCAGTTGCGAGCGGGTATAATTGAAGACCTGAGCAACACGTGCATTCGACTCTTCACCCTGCGAAAAATCAAGTTCGTCAGCGGGGAGAGACTTTTCTCCCCTTTCAGTGCCTGGACCATCACTTTCATATCCCATCTCATTGCACCATGGCCAATCCTGTATGTCCGACAGCATGCTAACATCAACATCTCGAACGCTGTCATCGTGAATGGTGTCCGCTTTATACACGTTTTCGGACAGTTGGCAGGGGAGCGAAGAAGATGTAAGATCCTCCGATGCGCTTGCTTCTTGCAGGTGCCACTCTTCTCTGTAGACTGCGTGTCCATGGACGCTGTTTGGCCAAGCCACTGGCCCAAAGCTATCTTCAAGGTACACTACACGTTCTCGTTCAGTCCGAGAGCCGAGCTGAGTTGAGTCGAGTGCAAGTGCGAAGCGCTCGTTGTCCACGGACGCACGCGAATCAAGCAAAGTTGGATAGGGAACAAAAGGTTGGCAGGTGGAGCATGATGGCAATGATTTGGTATCCGACCCCAGCTTGCAGGACACACATGCAACCGGCTGCTGGTGCAAGGCGGTGATTCGCTTGCTCCGAGATGCTGCCATCAATTTGTCCAATCCCATTGCAGCCGGCAAATTAGCGGTCAGGGCTGAATACGATTGGTCTTGAGAATGACCGTGACCTTTGCGTAGATGCATGCTTGCATGAAGCATTTCCGATCGTATTGCGGCGAGACCTTGCAGGACTTGCGCTAGGTCACGAGACTGAGGAAGGTGGGCCGAATCGAGACATGCACCAAGAAGGCCTTCTCCCCGCAGCTCACCCATGATTTCTGTAAGCTCACATCCACATGGCAATTGCTCAACACTTTGCGCATCGAACTCGCCCTTTGACGAGCCTTGCCTCGCCACACGTAAACTATGTAGACCTTTTCCTGTTGACCTCAGCACCACAGATTGTTTCCTGGACAATGGGATCCAGTAATCGCATACGTTAGCGATGTTAATTTGTGTTTTTCAACAAACAAATTGTCGATACGACTTCGACTTGTAGGACAGCGTGTGAGTTTGAAGTCTTAGGTTTCTGCTCTATGCAGGCATTTCTCAAGACGGCAAATTTCAATGCTTGTGGAGTAGCAATCGCACTATGAGGCAGGTCACCTGTATTCAGGCATCATCAACTTTTGTGAGTAACAGCGCCTTTCAACCTTGGTCTTTTCTCTTCTTTCCACGATCTTCACACACACAGCCACTCAGTATTTGACACACACACAAGCCACTATGGTATTATATAGAAGGGATAGAAAGGTTTGAAGGATCGCTATTTGGGTTACTACCCGTAGAAGGAGTAGAAGGGGTAGTAGCAATACACATACACACCACCATACGCATTCCATCAAGGCAATCAGGCATGGAGCAATTGAAGACTTGCCGCAGATTCAGCAGCGATGCCGGAGCTATCATCGTTCACCGCATGGTTCCGGACTTGCGGAGGCCAGGTGCCCTTTGGAGGGTTGCCGCCATTGAAGAAACTAGAACGACCTGCTGGGGGCAACACCACTGCTCTCGCCGGCATACCGCCAGAGTCGAGTAGGCTGTGCCACAGGCATGCGCCCCTTCCGAGCTTCCGTCCGACTTGTACACTGTGTTGCCTGCGAGCCTGCGCGATGCCATTGCGTGGGGCTGGGGCAACGACTGGCATCTTCTTGGGCGCTGCGCGTGTGCCTGCTGCGGCCAGGCCTCGTTTCCCCTGCCGCTCAGCTGCCACCGTGTCCTGCCGAGCTGCAGCTTGTTGAATAGTACGGAGTTGCTTGGGTTGACGAGGCAGCAGCAATGCACTCGCTTGATCGTACCAAGACTTGATTGTGCCATTCTCCTCCTTCACTCTCCAATTTTCTCTCAGCATAGCATCGGCACACGCGTCGCATGCTTCCAAATGCGAGGCAGCATTAGGACCATGCACTTGCAGTGCACAATTTTGTACTTGCATAATGTCTCGTCGTCGGGACGCCATGGACTGCTGAAGGCGACTCTGAAGGTGGTTCATGAGCTCCACGAGCCCGTCGCCCATTGCCTTGCTCTTGTCGATGGCCAGCTGCTCTTGACCCTTGCCTGCAGGGTCCCTGTGCTGCTCGCCTTGAAGCTTCCCTTGCCTGTCGCTCGGAGCCTGTCCAGGCATGCCCGTGAGGTCCTGCGCCCTGCCCCCCCCTGGCCAAGAAGGGCGCATCGTATCCTGCAAAGGCTGCGGTTCCTTCTTGTTCTCGCTGGCCCCAGCTGTTCGGTGCCAACTTGGCATGCTGCTGAGGGATGAGGAAATTTGCATTCTGCTTGTGGTTTGCCTTGCGCTTTTCGAGTCCTCTCTGGGCGGAGAGCTGCCACCAAAAGTACTGGGCCCAGAAGCACTCGCACTTGCTTCATGATGACATGGCCCGGCCAGTGGGTTGGTGGCGGCCTTGGCCTCGTCCGACCGTGCAGTCTGGGCATCATTCAGGCGTTGATCTGACCAGCCCCCCGAAGAGTGGGTCAGATCTGAACTGCAGTCATTGTCAAGTTGCAGAGCAGTTGTACTGTCGGCTGCGATCTCAGATTCCATCAAATGCGTCTCGTGCTGCTGGAACCCTTTCGTACCAGACGCGTGCACCGCGCGGCGATGTTTCGACAGTCTAGCGTGGTCTTGTGCGAGTGGCGTCGACCGTGATGGCCTAGAATCGGCCTGTTTGCTGCAGTGCTTCAATATTCGACCAGTTCGTGCAGATGCTGGCCTCCTTGCGTTCCGACCTGGCGACCTGTCTCGATGCCACCGTGGCGCGTGCGGTGTTGGCAAAGATGCTGTTCGTGAGGGGCCCGTTGCGCGCGCTGACGTCACTGGTGCCTCTTCAGAATGAGGATACGATTGTGGGCCATTATCCGTTGCCACCCTGCGTGGTGACACGCTGCGCGGTGAGCCAGATGGTGTTGTCGCACGCGTGTCGTCAAACGAGGGATGGAGCGGCGAGCCCGGGGCATTGGCGCCGAGATTGGCAAAATACCCGCGCCGACGTCCCTCGCGGGGCACCTGCAACATGCCATGGACCGTGGAAGACCCTGCGCTGTGTTCTTCCGCACCAGCAGCATCGCTTCTTCCTCCGCAGGCGGTGGCAGCCGAGTTGTCTGCTGCCCGGGTCTCCCCGTTGCACTCGCCGCCGCCGCCGCCCCGGTCTCTGAGCGCACCGTGTCGCTGCGGCGCTGTGCTCGTGGGCGCCTGATACACCGGCGAGCCCGGCTCGTTTTGCCCGCGACGCAAGTACGTGCGATGCGGCGACCTGGGTCGCTCGCTGCCCGCGGGTCGACGCCCTGCCTCCCCGCCGGGTGCGTGCGCAGCCACCGCCTGCTCCCGGACAACATCGCCCCAATACCGCCCCTGCGCGCCCCTCCCCTTTCCTTCCGGTGCCCGCGCGCCACCATCATGCGGTTGAGAGCCGGCAGGTGCGCTGGCACCCCGTCCGCCAAGCACCTCGTGGGGCGAGACAGACTTGAGCAGCAGTCGCTCTTCGGCTGCGCGCGCGCGCGCCGCCCTCTCGTGCGTGCGCGCGCGTCTCGCCGCGCTGAGAGACCGCAGTGGCGACGGCGAGTGCAGCGGCGAGTGCGGGTCGCGCTCTGCCAGTCGGTGGAAAAATGTCTGAGCCGGGGGCGCGCCACACGCGCACAGGGCCGCGAGGGGGGCACGGGCGTGTGGCGTGCGCGGCGCCGGCATGGTTGGTACCGCCGTTGTTCCGGACGAAGGCGCGGTACTCGCGTGCGCGGCCGCGCTGCGCAGCGGGCCATTCTGGCTCGTTTCCCTGTTCGCTCGCCATCAGCTGCAGCGCGCAGACGTTTGATTATTTTTTTAAAAAAAAATGAGTCAGGGCTTCTCAGAGTGCAAATATTTAGCCAACCTTTGTACCTGTTGCGGTCCACGTCTTTTCTTTCGACAAAATTGCACCACAACAACGGGGATCGCCATTCAATATCCTACAAATGCAGTATTTGAGCCGGTGACATGTACATAAGATGTTTACGGATGTTTGTGGCGAGTGTTTGTTTCTGGACCATTTAACATTTCATGCGGGCATTTCCGCCGTCCGCCTCGTGCTCTAGAAAAGGTGGCCGCCTCGACACTGAGATCATCAGACGATGGCGACGGCTGCAAAGACCGCGGCGATCGCGGCCCTCGCGGGGTCGGCGGCGGCCTTTTCGGGCCTTGCCCCGGCCGGCCTCAAGCCCGCGTCGGGCAAGCTCAGCGGCCAGCGCCTCGGGCTCCGCGCGGGGCGCCATGCCAAGGTGCCTCCCATCGCCGCGAGCACGTGCGCGGCCGAGCGTGCGTCCGGCGTTATGCAAACGGAGGCGACGGCGGCCGCCGGAGGCCGCTGGCGCCAGCGGCGGCGCCCTCCGCCGTGCGCTGGTTCCTTCCGTGGTTGTGAGCGCCGTGTTTTACTGCATTGGCGGCGACGGGCGCTGCTGGTCTAGGGGCGCAACGGCGCAACGCGCGCTCCTTGCACCCCTCCATCTCCGCGCGGCGGCCAGCGCGTTCGCGCACGGGGTGCGCGTGCGGCGATGCACTGCCTGCGCGCCCACGTGCGACATTCAGTTGATGTCCCTTGCGTGCCCGTGCCCGTGCAACACACCGCGGCAGACTGCGCCCAAGATGTTCGAAACCTCGGTGTTCAAGAAGGAGACCATCCAATTCTCCGTGGCGCCCGATCCCACCCAGGAAGACATCCTCCGTGGCGGTCGCGACAAGTTCCCCCTCGTGAAGGAGGCGCTCAAGGACATCAAGTCGATTGGCGTGATCGGCTGGGGCTCGCAGGCTCCCGCGCAGGCGCAGAACTTCAAGGACACCCTGGCTGAGATCGGCCACGATTGCAAGGTCACGATCGGCCTGCGCAAGGGCTCGCCCTCGTGGCAGGCGGCGCAGCAAGTCGGCTTCACCGAGGATGAGGGCACCCTCGGCGAGCAGTTCGAGGTCGTCAAGAACGCCGACCTCGTGATGCTGCTCATCTCCGACGCTGCCCAGGTGATGCGAGTGGTCGGTATGGCGCTGGGAGCACGGAGGGCAGTTGTGATGCAAGCGCGTTGGTCTTGCGGGCGGGCCTGGGGTTGTGGCGTGGATGCCTGCGGGTGCAGGTGAGGGCCCTCTGGCCTGGCAAAAGGTGCTGCAAGGGGGGACGCCAAGCTGCGGGCCGGCTGCTCCAGTGTGTGCTCCATCTCAGCTTGCCCTTTCGGAGAACACAGGGGGCCTGGGTTGGGCCTGGTGGCTTGAGTGGGGGATGGGCTGGAGGTGCCTGGGGCGACCCCTGCTGACTGCCTGCGTCGTCTCAGGCCACGGATTACAAGGAGAAGTTCGAGCCGCTCCTCAAGAAGGGTGCAACCCTCGGCCTTTCCCACGGATTCCTCCTCGGTCAGTCTCTCTGTGTGGCAAGGCGCGCTCGTGTTGGGCAGCGCTCGTGAGTCTTGAAGAATACTTGAAATTGAGTGTCACAAACGATGAGTGTGATGCGACGCAAGGGTGCCTCAGCCCATCTCGCTGCCGTGTTTTTGTGTTGGTGTATGTGTATCGCAGTCTCATGTGTGTCCCTAGTGTGTGCCTCCCTCGCCTACACCACGGCCTCCTGACCCTGTGCCCCGGGGCCTACTGACCCTGTATACCACGCTCGAGCGTGGTGTTGGAAACGCATGTGGCGCGTGACGAGAGAAGAGCAATGCGGCACGTTCCTATCGACAGTCTGACGCGAGCGTGCGCAACGTGCACAGGCCACCTTGAGTCGATGGGCCAGAAGTTCCGCGAGGACATCAACGTGGTGCTCGTTGCGCCCAAGGGCATGGGCCCCTCGGTGCGCCGCCTGTACGAGCAGGGAAAGACGGTGGGTGGATCGGGCATCAACGCGTCCTTCGCGGTGCACCAGGATTACACTGGCAAGGCGACGGAAATCGCCCTGGGGTGGGCCATTGCCATCGGCTCCCCCTTCGTCTTCGAGACGACGCTCAAGGACGAGTACTGCTCTGACATCTACGGTGAGCGCGGCATTCTCCTCGGTGCCGTGCACGGCATGGTCGAGGTGCTGTTCCGCCGCTACATCTCCCAGGGCATGACTCCCGAGGAGGCCTTCAACCAGTCCTGCGAGTCGATCACCGGCCCCATCACCAAGATCATCTCGAAGCAGGGCATCATGGCCGTGTACGAGAAGTTCCAGGGTGAGGACAAGAAGAAGTTCGAGGAGGCCTACTCGGCTGCCTACACTCCCAGCAAGGACGTGCTTGCGGAGATCTACGACGAGGTGTCGTCAGGCAACGAGATCCGCTCGGTCATCATGCACGGCCAGCGCTTCAGCAAGTGCGTCTCCCTCCCTCCTCCGTGCCGCCTGCCAGTCCCTGCGTGCCGTGTTGTTTGAAAGCAGCGCAAGCACCGCCGGCAGCACGAGCACTAGCACTAGTTGTAGACGCCACTAGTTGTAGATTGCAGACCGTCGACCAAGCTCGCCCTACAACAGGGCGAGGGTGCTTGGCCACCAATTTGGGCGCAGTGCTTGCTGCTGGTGCTCAGTCCCGAAGCGCTTGTTGCCGCCGCCCTCGCCTGCACTATGCCTACTGACCCTGTGCCCCGGGGCCAGCTCTGGCCCACAGGGTCAGTAGGCGCGGGGCACAGGGTCAGTAGGCGATGGTGCAGGCGAGGGCGTGTGAGCAGTAATGCGCCAGCACGCAAAGATTGGGGCGCCTTTGCTGTCCTCTGTCCTGCCGCTCTTCATCACCCGCATCCAGAGGCATAGGAGGAAGCGCGGACGGCAGCACGCACCTGAGCGTCTCCGCTCGCCTCGTTTCGCGACTTGCGCCTCGGCTGCGTAGGCCAAGTGTGTGGCGTGAGGGTTGCTCGTGCTCGTGTCGTATATTCTACCACGTTCTGATCGTCCATCTGTGGGGTAAGGAGGACGGGAAGGGGATCTGACGAGGCGGGGTGTGGCATGGCAGGTTCCCTATCGGCAAGATCGACGGCACCTACACCTGGTCCGTGGGCGAGAAGGTGCGCGCGGCGCGTGTGGAGGACAAGATCCCCCTCAACCCCACGACTGCGGGCTTCTATGTGGCTTGCATGATGGCGCAGATCGACGTTCTGCGTGAGAACGGCCACCAGTACACTGAGATTGTCAACGAGTCGGTCATCGAGGCTGTTGACTCGCTCTGCCCGTACATGCACGCCAAGGGTGTGGCGTTCATGGTGGACAACTGCTCGTATACTGCGCGCCTGGGATCGCGCAAGTGGGCGCCGCGTTTCGACTACATGCTGGAGCAGCAGGCGTGCAATGACCTGGACGCGGGCAAGGGCGTCAACGCGGACATGATGAAGAAGTTCACTAGCAACCCCGTGCACACGGCCGTGTCCGAGTGCTGCAAGCTGCGCCCCTCGGTCGACATCTCCACCACCGGCGCGTCCACTGCGCAGGATGACCTTTCCTTCACCTTCAGAGACTCGAAGTAAGCGCGAACGCGACGGCAGATGGCAGCGTTCGTTTGATCGCTTCTTTCGTGTCTTTGACGGAGATTTGCTGTGAGCACCGCATGCTCGTTTCGCATCTCCGATCTCATGCTGCGCGTGGCCGCCGCGGCTGTCTAGTAGGCTCGCTGTGCACGTGTTGTATGTGTAGATGATTTCTCTAGCCGCTGTCCCACCTCCCTCATCTTTCAACCGACTGGACACGCGCGCCTCCTCTTTCTCCTCTCTTCCTTATCTTCATTTTCAAATTTGTCAAGATTAAACTACTGCAAGACGACAATTGCCACGCCCGCCGCCACGGCATCGCGTCAGACCTCTGTCTTGCTGCTTGGTGCAGAGCAATTGCACGCTGCTGCACCCTGCCTCCTGCGCGCTAAAGAGAGTACCCTTGGGAAGGTTGGAATCAGGTAAGGCACACTTTACTCACGTTGATATGATCATGGTGACAAAAGAACATGACAGGGAACAGGCAAGCACAAGCGCAGAAGCCAACCGGCCAGGGGTGGGCGCTGCTCTTTGCGCGTTTGGCGCATGCAGCATGCAGCATCAAGCAATCGCAGCTCCTGGGCGGCGGCCCGAGTGACGACAGTGAGCCAGAGACAAGACGGAGACAGGACAGCAGCTCAGCAAGCTCCAGTGAAAGCTGACAGACAACTCGCACTTGTCACGGCCGTGGACATAAAAACCTACTAACCTACTTACAGATAGACATACTTGCAGGCAGACATGCTCCCAGAGCGCGCCCGCGCGCAGTTGACACGCGGCACGCAAGGCGACAACGTTTGCATGTTTGACGCCGCGTGATTTTCGTCATGGGCCCCCGACAGTGGGCGCCATAGGCATAGGCATTGACGCCACAAGAGCGTCTTGCGTGCGCGAGGCGCCGAGCCCATGCTGCGCCACCTTGTTTTCCTGCGCCAACACGCTCGCCTGCCCAACGCGCACCGTCAGACAGTGATCAGACAGCAAGCACAACCAGCGGCACGCCGCTGCCGTGCCTCCGCCCACGTCTGCGCCGCGCACGTGCGTGGCGCGGCGCATGCGCGCTAGACTTGGTTGCAGGGACTTGGGTGCAGCATGCGCGCCAACGCAAGTCAGCAAGGCTGCCGAGACCACACGCAGCAGCAGCAGCAGCAGCAGCA